>ENA-OPMV01000150-OPMV01000150.1-human-gut-metagenome-genome-assembly--contig:-NODE-150-length-23034-cov-3.244528_pt1 | contig 23034 bp, 18 predicted proteins | sample MGYA00241531_ERZ501759 | MGnify/ENA primary metagenome ERZ501759 (study PRJEB25962, sample SAMEA2042555) | human gut metagenome | biome: human gut; feature: human-associated habitat; material: faeces...
TGCCGCCCGCATGTTGCGTCTGCTGGCAAAAGGCGAACCGGAGATTGTCCTCTTCCGTCAGATAAACGAAGGACGCTTGGGTTCGAACCAGCAGCTCCATCGTGAAGAGGGTTTCTATGAATATATGAAGGAGCACTGTCCGGAACTGAAAATGTGGGAACTGAACCTCTATGCCAAACAGCCGGGTGAAGATGCTTCGTTGCTGGACGATTTCTTTGCGGCGCATCCGAACGTGAAGTGCGGTATCACCTTCAACTCGAAGGCGTATATCATCGGTGAGTATATGCAGCGTCACGGACGTACGGACTTCCACCTTATGGGCTACGACCTGCTTCGTCGTAACGTGGCTTGCCTGAAAGCTGGAAGCATTGACTTTGTTATAGCTCAGCAGCCTACCGTGCAGGGATACAACAGCATAGAATGTCTGTGCAACCACCTGATTCTGCGCAAGAAGGTGAAGGACTGCAACTACATGCCCATCAACCTGATTACGACGGAAAACATCGATTTCTATTTCGATGCACATGTCAACGAATAACCTGATTACATCGCTATTAATATGAAAACAACTTATTTGAGAATCAACCCGGCCGATAACGTGGCGGTGGCTATTTCTCCCCTTCATGCAGGAGAAACCATCGAGGCAGACGGACGGGTGATTACCCTGCGCACGGATGTGCCTGCCGGCCACAAGGTGACGCTGAAGAATTTCCAGGCTGGAGAGAATATCATTAAATACGGCTACCCCATCGGTCATGTTACCGTCGATGTGCCCGAAGGTACATGGGTGAGCGAGAAAGAAATCAAGACTAATCTGGCAGGACTGCTGGATTATACCTACCAGCCTGTGGAGGTGCATACGGACATTCCGGTGGAACACCGTACGTTCAAGGGCTATCGTCGTCGGAACGGAGATGTGGGCGTACGTAACGAGATCTGGATTATCCCGACCGTGGGCTGTGTGAACGGTATCGTGAACCAGCTGGCCGAGGGCCTTCGCCGCGAGACGGACGGAGGAAAGGGAGTGGATGCCATCGTGGCTTTCCCGCATAACTACGGCTGCTCGCAGTTGGGCGAAGACCATGAGAATACGAAGAAGATTCTGCGCGACATGGTGCTGCATCCCAATGCCGGAGCCGTGCTGGTAGTAGGATTAGGATGTGAGAACAATCAGCCCGATGTGTTCCGTGAATTTGTCGGTACGTATGACGAAGACCGTATCCGCTTCATGGTGGCACAGAAGGTAGACGATGAATACGAAGAAGGTATGCGCATCTTGCGTGAACTGTATGCCAAGTGCTGTCAGGACGAGCGTACCGATGTGCCCCTCTCTGAGTTGCGTGTGGGACTGAAATGCGGTGGCTCCGACGGCTTCTCGGGCATTACGGCCAATCCGTTGCTGGGCATGTTCTCCGACTACCTGATTGCGCAGGGAGGAACTTCGGTACTGACTGAGGTACCCGAAATGTTCGGGGCAGAAACCATCCTGATGAACCGTTGCCGTACTACGGAACTGTTCAACCAGACGGTGAGTCTGATTAATGATTTCAAGGAATACTTCCTTTCACATGGAGAGCCCGTGGGCGAGAATCCTTCGCCGGGTAATAAGGCCGGAGGTATCTCTACACTGGAAGAAAAAGCATTGGGTTGCACACAGAAATGCGGAAAGAGTTACGTATCGGGTGTGATGGCCTACGGAGAACGCTTGCAGACAAAAGGCTTGAACCTGCTCTCGGCGCCGGGCAATGACCTTGTAGCTGCTACGGCCCTCGCCTCTTCCGGCTGCCACATCGTGTTGTTCACTACAGGACGCGGTACGCCATTCGGTACCTTCGTACCTACCATGAAGATTTCTACCAATTCCAACCTGGCGGCGCACAAGCCCGGATGGATTGATTTCAATGCCGGTGTCATCGTAGAAAATGAACCGATGGAGACCACTTGCCGTCGTTTCATCGATTATGTGATTCAGGTGGCCAGCGGAGAGCCTGTGAACAATGAGAAGAAGAACTACCGTGAGATTGCCATTTTCAAGAATGGTGTCACACTTTAAAGAAATCTCTGAAAACTAAAAGAGAACGCGCAAGGATATTTTCATATACCCTTGCGCGTTTCTTTTAGATAGAGAGTGTTTTTATTTCTTTTTGGTAGTGATGAGTATCACGCCATTCTTTCCTTTTTCGCCATATATTGCGGTAGCATCTGCGTCTTTCAATACAGTGATTGATTCAATACACTGAGGATCGAGCTTGTTCATTGTTTCGGTGGATGCCTCCGTTTTGTCTATCAGCACCATTGGCAATGCTTCCTCTTTTCCCTGACCGTCCTTTCCGTTCTGAAACATCTGGACGATTGCTGCCGGAACTTCGCTTTTCTGAGGAGCTGGAGTGACTCCATACCCCACTACTACGACGTCCTTGTCACCTGCCTTCGGCTTGTTGTTGGTTCCCTCCAGCATGAAAGTTACCGGGAGAGTAAATTTCACGCTGACCGGCTTTCCGTCCTGCATGCCCGGCTTCCATTTCGGCATGGTGCTGATTACGCGGATAGCTTCTGCATCCAGCCACGGGTCGACCGGACGGAGCACCTTGAAATCGCTCAGCGAACCGTCTTTCCTTACCACAAACTGCACGATGACACGCCCCTGCTTACCGGCTTCCTGTGCCTTTGCAGGATACCTGAGATTGCGTGCCATAAATTCCAGACCAGCACGCATACCGCCCGGATATTCCGGCATCTGCTCCACTACGCTAAACGTCTGGTCGTCCGACATCACAGCTTGCGGAGCAGGCGCTACCACCTTCACATCTTTCTTTGTGTCGCTTTCAGTCAAGACAATTGTCTGGTCGGCTTTCTTCAGACAGTCTTTGACCGACATGGTAACCGTACTCATACCGATGTAGGCCACCTGGATGCTTTGGTCGGTGCCGACTTCCAGCGTGAAATTACCGTTTTCGTCGGTAATGGTCCCGTTGGTCGTATTCGCCACAAGTACGGTTGCTGCAATGATGGGGGTTCCTTTTTTATCCACCACCTTCATCTTCAGTTTGGTCTTTTCGGCGGGATTCGACACATTTTTATCGGCATACGTTTCCAAAACTGCCGATAAATCATTAACTTTGACACTTGAAATCTCATCGAGTGGTTGAGAGATTTCAGGACGGGCAAAAGCAGCTACGGTAACGGCTGCCAACGGAAGTACATAGAGGTACTTGGCACGTGCCCACGGATTGGATTTTTTTCGAATCATCATAGTGATACGTTTTTTAAGTGAACTGTGATTAAAGCTGTTGGCAATAGAGTAGAGCCTTGCGCCAACGGCTTTTTTTATTAATAGCATTTGATATTCTTTCGCATTGATGCCCTGACGGAGTACTTCTTCGTCGGCTTCGTATTCGTGGATGTTCTGCAACTCCTGCTTGAGCAGCCAGATGGCCGGATTGAACCATTGCAGCCAGGCACAGGCTTCGGTCAGCAACAAGTCCCATGAGTGACGGTGATGGATGTGGGCCATTTCGTGCACCAGAATGTGATGTCCGCTTTCCTTCAAGTCTGTTTCCGAAATCACGATGTAGCGTATCCAGCTGAAAGGAGCCAGTTTGCGACGGTGAACTACCAAGCATACACCGTTGTCTAACCTTTCACACCGGCTGTGACGAATGAGATAAAGCATGCGTCCCAGTGACCAGAGGTGACGGGCGATGACAAAAAACAGTCCAGCAAAATAGACTAACACCAGCCCTTCCTGCCAGTGGAACGGGCGACTTCCCTCTTCCACCACTACCGCTTCGCTATTCCATTGATACATCAGCAGCAAGTCCTCCATCGACATCACTTGTGCATTTACCGGCGAAGCCTGTTCCACCGTTACCTTTACCAAAGGCAGCAGGCATGAGAGCAGCATTACTCCCAGCAAAGCCATCCGGTTGAAACGATGGAAAGTTTCCTTGCTGAGCAGCAGGCGATAGAACAGATAGAACATCGCCAGGCAGACAGCCGACTTGAGTATATAGACTAAAAAGGTTCCCATGACTTTTATGTGTGTTTACAGTTATTATTCCGTACAGACCAAGGTCTTCGCTAATTTCCGCTTATTTCTCGGCCGATAATTGCCGGATGGTTTTCAGTAGTTCGTCACGTTTCTGCTGGTTGGTGCCTATGGTGAGCTTTCGCACCACCCCCTGCTTATCGATCACTACCGTGGTGGGTGTCTGCTGTACGCCGAACATCTTCCACAACGCAGAATCGTTTGCTACCTGATGAAAGCGGAATCCCTGACGCTCCACAATCGTCTGTATCTGTTCGGGAGTGTTCCAGGTGACGGCCAGGTAATTCACATCAGGGCAGGTATCCAGCCATTTGCTCAGCTCGGGCATCTCGCGGATGCAAGGGCCGCACCCCGTGTACCAGAAGTTGAGCACCAACGGCCGTCCCAGGGTATTGCGGTCAGTCCAGCGGGTACCGTCGGTAGCCTGTACGCTGAAAGGTTTGATGCGCTCCCCTTCCTTCATGGCCAGTTTAGAAGTGTGAGTAATCATTGACATAAACTTTACGTTTCCCTTCGCTTTTTCCAGCCAATAATCTGCATCCTTCACTTCAGATAGAGGAACGGCATATTTCTTTGAATTCTCGCTTAGTTTGACGCCTGTCACCAGCATCATCATTCGTCCGTCTTCGTTCTTCAGAACAGCCATCTTGAGTTTTGCCCCATTCAGTTCGGAGGGCGTCTCCATGAAGAAACAGCCGTCTATCAGCAGTTTCGGGTTCTTTTTACTTTCCGTCTGTCCCCAGGAAGGCAGCATCAGACCACATAACAGCCATGTCACCAATAATATGCGTTTTCTCATAGCCGTCCCTCTTCTACTTTCTGTATCAGTTCCTTGAGTTCCTCCACCGAAATGTCTTCTTCTTTCACCAGCGAGGAAACAGCCCCTAAGAAAGAGTTGTTGAAATATTTGGAGATGACCCCACGCAGGGTTTTCCGTCGGAATTCCTCTTCCGACACTACGGCATGATACTGGTAGGTATTACCAAACGCGGTATGCGACAGGTAGCCTTTTTCTTCCAGTCCTCTTACGATGGTCGACAGGGTGTTGAAGTGCGGTCGTGGCTCTTCGTAGAGTTCCAGCAACTGCTTGACGAACATCGGACCTTTCTCCCAGAAAAATCCCATGATTTCTTCTTCTTTGGCAGTAAGTGTTTTCATATCCGTTTCAATTGGTTATTACAAAGAACTAAAATTTTTAGTTCATAAACTAATATTTATAGTTAATATAACTAAAGAGGATAGTTTTTATAGCGACTTTTCTATATGAATTAAAGATGAGCCGCTAATCAAGAAAAATTTACTGGTTATTCTCCCTTGGATTCTGAAATATTACTGGTTCAGAATTGAGGAGGAAGATGCTTACGATGCCCGGGAGCATCGAACTTTGCAGATTTTCTACCACGTATTTTTTTCGCATGACCAGGAGGAATCTCCTTCTTATGTGGTGGCTTGGGTGCATGGCGATGCACCACGCAAGAGCTTCCGCCCAAACACAAGAGTAGACTGAATAAGGCAATCAACAATTTTGTTCTCATAACTTTCAATGGTTTCTACAAAGTTAGAAAAAACACAGATATAATCTTCTGCAAACCTTTCCAATTGTAGAGAATAAAAGCACCCTCAGCTCTTTTCTAAAATGCAAGTGCCTTTGTTGTGAAACACAAAGGCGTTTGAATCAAAACGCAAGTACGTTCAAGCTCAAACACAAGTACATTCGAACTAAAACGTAAGTGTGTTTTTCACACAGACATGCAAGTGTGTGAAAAAGATGCAAAAACAACAAGAAAAAGCGTGTTGAAAGATTTTGAACAAATCCTCCAAACAATAATAGGAGGAATGCCGAGGAAATGATATCTCTTTGATTTACAGAAACTAATCAGCTATAGAAGCATAAACGAACAATGGAGAACTTGACAGGTTGACGGGTTGGCATCGGTTTTTCTAACTTTTTATATATAGGTGTGGAAAAATATAAATCTTGTATTTTTCCACACCTTGTGTATATATAGTTTAAAAAATACCTGCCAACCCCGACAACCCGTCAAGCACACGGCCGAAAACAGCCAATAAAAAACCTCCTTCACTTCATCTTTTTAGAAGCAAAGGAGGCTTTCAAATTTCTTTTATTCATTTAGAACGGCAGGTCGTCTTTCTCGTCTGTCATGGAGAAATCGGCCGGAGCTGCATTTACCGGAGGGAATGGAGCTTCTACCGGAGGCATCTGAGGAGTGGCTCCCACACGTTCCACCTTCCATGCACGGATACTGTTGAACCAGCGTCCTTGCCATTCGCGGGCATCAATGTCGAACGATACGTTCAGTTCCTCGCCCACCTGAATATTAAACTGTTTGATTTTGTCGTCACCAAAGACATCAAAGCACATGCGACGCGGATACTGGTCGTGTGTTTCGATGACATATTCTTGTACCTTCCATTCGTTGCCGTTCCGCGATGTACCGCCTTTCGGTTCCAGAACCGCAATCACTCTTCCTGCTAATTCCATAAATAGTATTTTTAAATTCGGTGACGAAATTACGACTTTCCATAGAAGAAAACTAATTTTTAAGACCTTTTTTTGTGGGGCGTATGCAATCTTTTCGTAACTTTGGCAATTGGTTTAGGGCATCCGAGGATGCATTTAATAATAAAAACAGAACAAAAACAAATATAAAAACAGCTATGAAGTTTATCGTTTCAAGTACTGCTTTATTCAGTCATTTGCAGGCTATCAGCCGAGTAATCAACTCAAGAAATTCATTACCCATTCTGGACTGTTTCCTCTTCGAACTGAGAGACGGTACGCTCTTTATGACTGCTTCGGACAATGACACTACGCTGTCTACTTCCATCGAAGTGAACGAATCGGACAGTGACGGCCGTTTTGCCGTTTCTTCCAAGACCTTGCTCGAAGCATTGAAAGAGATTCCTGAGCAGCCGCTGAGTTTCCACATCGAACCCAGCAACATGGAAATTACCGTGGAATACCTGAATGGAAAATACAGTCTGATGGGACAGAATGCCGACGAATATCCGCAGGCACAGGCGTTGGGCAGCAATGCCGTACAGGTGACCATGGGAGCAGAAATCTTGATGAACGGCGTAAACCGCAGCCTTTTTGCGACTGCCGACGACGAACTTCGTCCGGTGATGAACGGTATTTATTTCGACATCAGTACGGAAGACATTACACTGGTAGCTTCCGACGGTCATAAGCTGGTACGTTGCAAGACCTATGCCGCACGAGGAGCAGAGAAAGCTGCCTTCATCCTTCCGAAGAAGCCGGCCAACCTGCTGAAGAACCTGCTGCCGAAGGAACAGGGCGACGTACAGATTGGCTTTGACGACCGCAATGCCATGTTCACCCTCGAAAACTATCAGATGATTTGTCGTCTGATTGAAGGACGTTATCCGAACTATAACTCTGTCATTCCGCAGAACAACCCGCACCGTGCCGTCATTGACCGTGCGCTCTTCATCAGTGCCCTGCGCCGTGTGTCTGTGTTCTCTTCACAGTCAAGCAGTCTGATCAAGCTGAGCTTGTCGGAAAACCAGATGAAGATTTCTGCACAGGACATCGACTTCTCTACTTCGGCCGAAGAAACCATCGCTTGCCAGTATGGCGGCAACCCGATGAGCATCGGTTTCAAGTCGTCGTTCCTGATTGACATTCTGAACAACATTTCTGCACAGAACATCATCATCGAACTGGCCGACCCGTCACGCGCAGGTGTCATCGTTCCTGAAGAACAGGAGGAAGACGAAGACCTGCTGATGCTGCTGATGCCGATGATGCTGAACGACTAATCTTTTTTGTTACACACAGACTCATGAAACTGAACTTGAAAAATCCGCTCGTGTTCTTCGATTTGGAGACCACGGGCACTAATATTAATACAGACCGTATTGTAGAAATCTGCTACTTGAAGGTTTATCCTAACGGCAACGAAGAGGCCAAGACCTTGCGCATCAATCCGGAAATGCACATTCCGGAGGCATCGACTGCCATTCATGGCATTCACGACGAAGATGTGGCCGACTGCCCTACTTTCAAGGAAGTGGCAAAGGACATTGCCCGCGACATTGAAGGGGCCGATATTGCCGGCTTTAACTCCAACCGCTTTGACGTGCCGGTACTGGTAGAGGAATTCCTCCGTGCTGGTATCGACATCGACCTGACCAAGCGGAAGTTTGTCGACGTGCAGGTGATTTACCACAAGCTGGAACAGCGCACGCTTTCGGCTGCCTACAAGTTCTATTGCGGAAAGAATCTGGAAGACGCGCATACGGCAGAAGCCGATACACGGGCTACCTACGAGGTGCTGAAAGCGCAGCTCGACCACTACCCTGACGTGCTTCAGAACGACATCAACTACCTGTCGGAATATTCCAGCTACAGCAAGAACGTGGACTTTGCCGGAAGAATCGTGTATGACGACAACGGGGTGGAAGTGTTCAACTTCGGAAAATACAAAGGTATTCCGGTGTCGGAAGTGCTCAAGAAAGACCTGGGCTACTATGGCTGGATTATGAACGGAGACTTCACACTGAACACGAAGAATGTATTGACAAAAATCCGCCTGCGCGAAACGGGGCTGGTCAAGTAAACGGAAGGTAGCATGAATACACTACAAGGCAAAAAAATTGTACTGGGTATCACGGGTAGTATTGCGGCCTACAAGGCAGCCGTGCTGACACGCGGACTGATTAAGAAAGGTGCGGAGGTGCAGATTGTCATCACGCCGGCAGGAAAGGAGTTCATCACTCCCATCACGCTTTCGGCGCTGACCAGCAAGTCGGTCATCAGCGAGTTCTTCTCACAACGTGACGGCACATGGCACAGCCACGTGGACTTGGGATTGTGGGCCGACGCCATGGTCATCGCTCCGGCTACGGCTTCCACCATCGGAAAGATGGCGCACGGGGTAGCCGACAACATGCTGGTGACGACCTACCTGTCGATGAAGGCCCCGGTGTTTGTGGCTCCGGCCATGGACCTGGATATGTTTGCTCATCCTTCTACCCAGCATAACCTCGACATTCTGCGCAGCTATGGCAATCATATTATCGAACCGGCTTCGGGCGAGCTGGCCAGCCACCTGGTAGGAAAAGGACGCATGGAAGAGCCTGAGAAAATCATCGAGGTATTGGAAGCGTTCTTTGCCCGTCAGCAAGACCTGGCCGGACGGAAAATCGTCATTACCGCAGGTCCTACTTATGAGAAAATTGACCCGGTGCGTTTTATCGGCAATTACTCTTCCGGAAAGATGGGTTATGCCCTGGCTGAGGCTTGTGCTTCACGCGGAGCGGAAGTGGTATTGGTGAGCGGTCCGGTTACCCTGCAGACGGTTCATCCGAACATTCGTCGCATAGACGTGGAGAGTGCGGCCGAAATGCACCGTGCAGCTGCCGATGCCTTCAAGGATGCAGACGCAGGAATCTTGTGTGCAGCCGTAGCGGACTTCACGCCGGAGCAGGTGGCCGACCAGAAAATCAAACGGGAAAAGGACGACCTGGTGCTGCGGTTGAAACCGACTTGCGACATTGCCGCTTCCTTAGGAAAGGAAAAACGTCCGGACCAGCTGTTAGTGGGATTCGCGCTGGAGACTTGCGACGAGGTTAGCCATGCCCAGGATAAGCTGGCACGCAAGAATCTTGACTTTATCGTGCTGAACTCGCTGAATGACAAAGGAGCCGGTTTCCGTTGCGACACCAACAAGATTACGATTATAGACCGCACTGAAGCTGTTTCCTACCCGTTAAAGCGCAAGCAGGAAGTGGCCGAAGACATTGTGGATAAACTTTCCAGTCTGTTTCATTCCTAAACCGTTATGCTACAGTCTATCTTTATACAGAACTATGCCCTGATTGATAAGCTGGACATTGACTTTACGTCCGGCTTTTCGGTGATTACCGGTGAGACCGGTGCCGGAAAGTCCATTATCTTAGGGGCTATCGGACTCCTGTTGGGACAGCGTGCCGACGTGAAATCCATCAAGAAGGGGGCTTCCAAGTGCATCGTGGAGGCGACTTTCCGGATTGCCAACTACGGCATGGAACCGTTCTTTCAGGAGAATGACATCGAATTCGAACCGGACGAATGTATCCTTCGCCGTGAAGTGTCGGCCAACGGGAAGAGCCGTGCTTTCATCAACGATACGCCGGCTTCGCTGGCACAGATGAAAATGCTGGGCGAGAAACTGATTGACGTACACAGCCAGCACCAGAACCTGTTGCTGAACAAGGAAGGTTTCCAGTTGAACATTTTGGACATTCTGGCGCAAGACGAGCAGGCATTGTCGGCTTATCAGTCGGTATACCTTTCTTATAAGAAGGTGGCAAAGGAACTGGATGATTTTATCGCACAGGCTGAAAAGAGCCGTCAGGATGAAGATTATATCCGCTTTCAGCTGGAACAGTTGGAAGAAGCCGGGTTGAAGGACGGAGAACAGACAGAACTGGAACAGGAAGCGGAGACCCTGAGCCATGCCGAGGACATCAAGGCTGGGCTCTATAAAGCCAGCCAGCTGATTAACGGCGAGGAAGGCGGTACGGTTTCACTGACCAAGGAGTGCATGCAGACTCTTCAGAGCCTGACACAGGTATATGCACCGGCTAAGGAATGGATGGAACGGCTGAACAGCTGCTACATTGAACTGAAAGATATTTCCCGCGAAATCGGCAATGCGGAGGAAGAAGTGGAATTCAATCCGGCACGTCTGGATTTTGTCAACGAACGGTTGAATCTGATTTATTCCTTGCAGCAGAAACACCGCGTGCAGTCGGTAGAAGAACTGATTGAACTGACGGAAAACTATCGCAGCCAGTTGAATGCCATCACTTCTTTCGACGACCGGATTGCAGAGCTGGAGGGTGAAAAGAAGAAATTGTATGCCGAGGTGCTTCGTCAGGCCGAAAAGCTGACCGCGCTTCGTACACAGTCGGCACGGCACATTGAATCGCAGATGGAATCCCTGCTCATCCCACTGGGTATGCCTAACGTGCGTTTTGCCGTGGAACTGACTCCCAGAAAGGAACCCGACAGCAAAGGGATGGACAGCGTGACTTTCCTGTTCTCAGCCAATAAGAACGGAACGTTGCAGAACGTGGCTTCCATCGCTTCGGGAGGTGAAATTGCCCGCGTCATGCTTTCACTTAAGGCCATGATTGCCGGAGCCGTCAAACTGCCGACCATCATCTTCGATGAAATTGATACCGGTGTGTCAGGCTCCATCGCAGAGAAAATGGCACTGATAATGCAGGACATGGGACGCCAGAACCGCCAGGTTATCAGCATCACTCACCTGCCCCAGATTGCCGCACGCGGAATTGCGCACTACAAAGTGTACAAGGAAGATACCGACACCGGAACCAACAGTCATATCCGTCGCCTGACGGATGAAGAGCGGGTGCAGGAAATTGCCCACATGCTCAGCGGTGCCACCCTGACAGAGGCTGCCGTACAGAACGCCCGTGCCCTGTTAGGCTTTAAACAATAATAAGAAACAAACAAGACCATGATAGAAAAGAACGAAATGATTTTCGGCGTACGCGCCGTTATCGAGGCTATCCAGGCCGGAAAAGAAATTGATAAAGTATTAATCAAGAAAGACATCCAGAGCGATTTGTCGAAGGAGCTTTTCGCCGTGTTGAAAGATACGTTCATCCCCGTGCAGCGTGTACCGGTGGAACGTATCAACCGCATCACCAAGAAGAACCATCAGGGAGTGGTGGCCTTTATCTCGCCCATCACTTACCAGCGTACGGAAGACATCGTGCCTTTCTTGTTCGAGCAGGGCAAGAACCCGCTGCTCATCTTGCTGGACGGCCTGACCGATGTGCGTAACTTCGGAGCCATTGCTCGTACGTGTGAATGTGCCGGTGTGGATGCCATCATCATTCCGTCAAAAAACAGTGTCAGTGTCAATGCGGATGCCATCAAGACCTCTGCCGGAGCCTTGCATACCATTCCGGTGTGCCGTGAGAACAACCTGACAAATACCATCAAGTTCTTAAAAGACAGCGGATTCAAGATTGTAGCAGCCACAGAGAAGGGTGACTACGACTACACCAAGGCCGATTATCAGGGTCCTACGTGTATCATCATGGGTGCGGAAGATACCGGTGTGCCCTACGACCACCTGGCACTTTGCGACGAATGGATCAAGATTCCGTTGTTCGGCAACATTGAGTCACTGAACGTGTCCGTGGCAGCAGGTATCCTCATCTATGAAGCTGTGAAACAAAGAGGATTCGGAGAAGAATAAAACAATAAAACATACATACTACCATGAAAATAGGAAAAATTACCCTCGTGCTGACATGCTGTGGGATGGCTTTTCAGACCTCAATGGCCCAGGAACTTCCTAAGTGGGCCAACAAAGCCAGAAAAGCTGTGTTCTCTGTCATCACGTATAATAAGGAGAATCAGATTCTCAATACCGGAAACGGATTCTACATTGATGAAAACGGTACGGCCGTATCCGATTATACGCTGTTTAAAGGAGCCGAACGTGCCGTAGTCGTGACTGCCGACGGAAAGGAACTTCCGGTGGAATACATTCTGGGAGCTAACGATATGTACGACGTAGTGAAGTTCAAGACAGCAGCCGATAAGAAGATTGTGGCCTTGCAACCGACATCCTGTCCGGGTGCAGTCAGTGAAACAGTGTACGTACTTCCCTACTCTACACAGAAAGCCGCTTCGGGTACACACGGTACCATTTCCAAAATCGATACCATCAGCCACAACTCTTTCTATTATACCCTGAACATGAAAACGGGCGAAAAGACCGTAAGCTGTCCGGTGATGAATGCAGAAGGAGAAGTAGTGGGACTGGTACAGAAGAACAGTGACAAGGAGAGCACATCAAGCTATGCCATCGGAATAGGTTATGCAAAGAGTCTGTCTATCACCGCACTCTCTGCCAATGACTTTACGCTGAATACCATCGGCATCAAGAAAGGATTGCCGGAAGACGAGTCTCAGGCACTGGTGTACCTTTACATGTCTTCTTCCAACCTGTCAAAAGAAGAATACCTGAACCTGCTGAACGAATTTATCCAGCAGTATCCGAAAAACAGTGAAGGTTATTCCCGCCGTGCCATTTGTTACATAGGATACGGTGACGACGCACACTATGCACTGGCAGAAAAAGACCTGCAAACCATGGTGGAAGTGAATGAAAACAAGGGAGACGCATACTATAACCTTTCCAAGTTGTTGTATAATTATGTGCTTGGTCTTCAGGGAGCCAAACCGTATGGCGACTGGACCATGGAACGAGCACTGAAAGAAATCAATACGGCCTTGGAAAACGACAAGCAGGGACTGTACTACCAGCTGCAGGGAGATATTTATTTTGCCATGCAGAAATATCCGGAAGCATTTGCCAGCTACGAAGCAGTAAACCGCTCGCCGTTAGCTTCTGCCGCTTCTTTCTATGCCGCTGCCAAGACCAAGGAACTGATTGAAGGTGCTTCAAAGAAGGAAGCCATTGCCTTGATGGACAGTGCTGTGGCTAAATACAATCCTCCCTATGGAAAAGAAGCAGCTCCTTATCTGTACGAACGTGCCCGCATGAAAGCGGAAGACAAACAGTTCCGCGAAGCAGTGGTAGACTACAATTTGTTCCACGACGCCATGATGGGGCAGGTATCGTCTGATTTCTATTTTATCCGTGAGCAGGTTGAAATGCAATGCCGTATGTACCAACAGGCCATCAATGACATCAACAAGGCTATTGAGATGGAACCGAAGAACGTGGAATACTGGGTAGAAAAAGGAAGCGTACATTTGCGGGTAAACCAGCCGGAAGAAACGGTGAAAGCCTTGAACAAGGCCATTGAACTGGATGCCAAGAATGCGGCAGCCTATCGTATGCTGGGTTACTGCCAGGTACAGCAGGGAAAGAAGAAGGAAGGTATGGCTAACCTGGAAAAAGCAGTAGAACTAGGTGACACCGTAGCCAAGAACCTGATTGAGAAATATAAAAAATAACTGATTGATATGCAAAACAGAGTCTGTCACCTTTTCGGCATCCGCTACCCCATCATTCAAGGTGGAATGGTATGGTGTAGCGGATGGAGACTGGCTTCAGCCGTGAGCAACGCCGGTGGACTGGGGTTGTTGGGTGCCGGTTCCATGCACCCGGAGACCCTGCGTGAGCACATCCGCAAGTGTAAGGCGGCTACCGACCAGCCTTTTGGAGTCAATGTGCCGCTGATGTATCCGGAGATTGAAACCCTCATGGAAATCATTCAGGAAGAAGGCGTGAAAATCGTATTTACCTCTGCGGGAAATCCCAAGACATGGACTTCCAAGCTCCAACAGGCAGGCATTAAGGTGGCTCACGTAGTATCTTCCAGCCGTTTTGCCATGAAATGTGAGGAAGCCGGAGTAGATGCCATTGTGGCAGAAGGCTTCGAAGCAGGCGGCCACAACGGACGAGAGGAAACTACGACTTTCTGTCTGATTCCGGCCGTCAAAAAGGTGTGCAGTGTGCCTCTTATTGCGGCAGGAGGAATTGTTTCGGGTGAAGGTATCTTAGCCGCCGAAGCGTTAGGCGCAGAAGGAGTACAGATGGGTACCCGCTTTGCTCTGACGGAAGAGAGTTCGGCACATTTCAATTTCAAGGATCGCTGCCTGCGATTGAATGAAGGAGATACCCTTCTGACACTCAAGCAGCTTTCCCCTACCCGTCTGATTAAAAATGATTTCTACAAGCAGATAGAGGAGGCGGAACAGAAAGGAGTCTCAGTAGATGAACTGAAGGCTTTGTTGGGAAAAGGCCGGGCCAAAAAGGGAATCTTCGAAGGCGATCTCTACGAAGGAGAACTGGAAATAGGACAAGCCGCATCCCAGCTTCGTAAGTTACAGACGGTGGATGAGGTGATGAAAGAGCTGGTAGAAGACTACCGGACAGCACTTCGCCAGATGCAGGACAGACAGAGCTGGTAAAACTTTCGCATACTAAGCATGTAAGCTCTTGCTTACAGACTTTTCAAATTCAATAAATATCCTTTTAAAATAAAATGGCAAATGAAGATGATTTTACGCTGTCATCTTCATTTGCCATTTTTATATGGGTATCTGATTTCATTTCTCATATTCTCGGAGAAACGCTTGAACATAGTTTCTACCCGGAAATGGAACACAGATGTGCTTTCTCGCGGAAAAGAATCTGCATCTACAAAAATCAGCTTCTTTTATTTATTGCGTTTCAGGAACAAAGAATTCGTAATGGTAGCGGGCAGTTCCTCCTGATAGTGGGTTACCATAATCAGGGTTTTATCCTTTCGGGCACAGAATGCCTCGATGACATCCTTCACCAGCCGGCGGTTACGCATATCCAGTCCGTGCAACGGCTCGTCCAGAATCAGCAGTTCCGGATCTTTGACAAACGCACGGGCCAGCAACACCATACGCTGCTCTCCGCTGGAGAGTTGCAGGAAACTGCGGTCTTTCAAGTCAGCAATGCCAAAGATATCCATCCACCACACGCACGTATCTACATCCTTCTCCTGTGTTTTACGGTACAGGCCGATGGAATCATGCAATCCGCTGGCCACAATGTCAATGGCCGGCAGATTCTTCAGATAAGCGCGGTGCATTTCGGGACTCACATAACCGATGTGCTTCTTGATTTCCCAGATACTCTCGCCACTTCCTCGTTTGCGACCGAACAAAGAAATATCGCAGGCATAGCTTTGTGGATTATCAGCACAAATCAAACTAAGCAAGGTAGATTTCCCTGCCCCATTTTCGCCGCTGAGCGCCCACTTCTCACCGCATTTTACCGTCCAGTCGAGTTCTTTCAGAATTACCCGTTCACCGTAACGGATGCTTACCTTGTTCAAGTCTACGATATGCTCCGTGTGGAACAGGTTATCGGCATATGGCAAGTCCAGTATCCGCTGCCGTTTCTCCTCAGACAGCACATGAGCAGGGTCCGGTTCACGGTGTGACAGATATTCCTGCAAAGTGATTTTTGGGCCACAATGACGATCTTCTACCGGTATCACGTGCGTAATGAACGTCGGGATATCGTCTGTCTTCGACAAGACCAAAATCACCTGCAGGTTGGTCATTTCAGTCAGTTTTCCCAGCAATGTGTGCAGCAGTCCCCGAGTGCGCGCATCCAGTCCGATAAAAGGATTGTCCATAATCAGTACTCTCGGACCACTCAACAGGGTCTTGGTCAGCTGAAACTTGCGGAGCTCCCCGCTCGACAGCAGAATAATATGTTTGCTGAGCATCTCCTCAATGCCAAACAAATCGTACAGTGCTTTTCGTAATTGTTCGTCCTTGCAGGGAGGAAGCAAATCGGCCACGATAGGCGTATCGTCCAAATCTTGCGAATTCCAGCGCTGCTGGTAATAATAGTTCCCGTCGGCATCCCCGTACGAGTCACGGAACGTGATGTATTTGATGTTATCGCAAGCCATCTTCGATTCCGAAGGAGAGAAGTCGTATTTCACCTCATTCATCAGCAACGGATAGCGTCCGGTAATGGTGTCTACCAGCAGACTCTTTCCGCTGCCGTTCGGTCCTACGATGGCCACATGTTCTCCTGCCGCAATCTGCAAGTTCACAGGCTCTTTCATCCGGTACAATGGATGACGAGTCACTCCGTTCTCAATTGTAATTACATTCTGCATTGTCTTTTTCTGTTTTTATTTTGTTTCTTTAAGTAGTTGTTTTCTTGGTTTATTGATGCACAATCATGGCCGTACGGGGCGCTACCACCAGTTTGTTATCGGTCAGCGTGCCCAGTCCCAGTACATTGTCTATGCGCCCGTCACGACAGGCTATCCAGTAACGTCCCTCAGGAACGTCAATCTGCACAGGTTCCGTACGGGCATTGAGCACCACAATCGTGTTCAGCCACGAATCGCCAGCCGGACTTCCCTTGATACGGAAAGCCACCACATTGCTGGCTGGTACCGGCAAGAACTCCAGGTGTTTGGCAATCAAATCCGCATCCCCCATACGGAAAGAAGGATGTGCCTTTCGCATGGCAATCAGACCCCTCACATAATCAAAGAAATCACGCTGCGAAGTCTTCCGTCCCCAGTTAATGGCATTGATTGCGTCCGGGCTCTTGTACGAATTGGCTACCCCCTGCTTGTCGCGTAGCACTTCGTCGCCTGCATACCAGAACGGAATGCCTTGTGATGTGAATACTGCCGTAGCGGCTAGTTTGGCCAAGGCGTTCATCTCTAATGCAGAAAGTCCCGGCAACGTCGCCTTCAGGCGGTCGGCCAGACAAAGGTCATCGTGACAGCTCACATAACTGATCATCTGCTCCGGTTGTGCAGCCCAGAAAGCCGGAACGGTGGACTCCTTGTCGCTGACCAGTTGCGGATGTGCGATTCCTCCCGCCAGTCCGAACTTCACGCCTGCAGCGTATCCCATGCGTCCGATGACAAAAGCTCCCTTGGTATCGTTTCCCCACGGGCCACGCAGGCTGTCGCGCATTTCATCGCAGAACATGCCGATGTGTGGCAACTGGGCCGCATGCTTCTTCATGGCCAGCAGACTATCCGGCAGTTGCGGTTTTCCGGCTGCCCAGCCTTCTCCATACATGCATATTGTAGGGTCAATCTTGTCGAGTGCCTGGCGGATGGCATTCATGGTCTCGATGTCATGAATCCCCATCAGGTCAAAACGGAATCCGTCTATGTGATACTCTCTGGCCCAATAGCAGACCGATTCTATCATGAAACGCCGCATCATCGGGCGTTCGCTGGCCGTTTCATTGCCACAACCCGATGCGTTGGCCCATTTCCCTTCCTCGTCCGTTCGATAGAAATACCCCGGTACCGTCCGTTCAAAATTACCTCCTTTCGTGATAGCCGTGTGATTATACACCACGTCCATCACCACCCGGATGCCTGCCCGGTGAAGTGCCATGACCATCTGCTTGAACTCGCGGATACGCACTTCGGGCTGATAAGGGTCGGTGGCATACGAACCTTCCGGCACGTTGTAGTTCTTCGGGTCATATCCCCAGTTATACTGCGGTTTGTCGAGCTTGGTTTCGTCCACCGAAGAAAAGTCGAACGAAGGCAACAGCTGTACGTGTGTCACCCCCAACTCCTTCAAATGGTCAATGCCCGTTTTCTCGCCCAGATAGGTATGCGTTCCTTCCTCCGTCAAAGCCAGAAACTTTCCTCTGTGCCGGATGCCGGAGATGGTATCGATAGAGAAATCACGATGGTGCAGTTCATAAATCACCATGTCGGAGAAACGTTTCAGCGGCGGACGCTTGTCTTCGTTCCACCCCTCCGGATTCGTCTCTTTCCAGTCGATGACGGCTGCACGGTCGCCGTTCACTCCCACAGCCTTTGCCATGAGTCCGGGTGTATCTCCCTGCCACACATCGTCTATCTTGACATTGAATGTATAGAACTTTCCTTTCAGGTCTTCGTCCACGCGAGCCTGCCACATACCGTCAGATTCTGGTTCCATTTTCACCATACGATAGGCAGAACCTCCCTGTCCTTTTTCATACAGCAGCACCCGCACTTCCTGAGCCGAAGGAGCCCAAAGCGAGAACCGGGTTGAAGCTGGCGTATAAGCCATTTCCACCCATTCCCCCTCGTACACCGGATATTCATCAAACGGCGTACTGGTATGCTGCTGTGAAGAAGTACACCCGGTAGCCACAGCCACGGCCGACATCACTACAAGCTGTTTTAAATTCATGGTTATAATCTCCTATTTCTTTATGCGTCCCGGATTCTTGGCAATGAAATCCTTCCAGCTGGAATAAGCTTTCGGCATTTCCGGACGTCCCATCTGCAAATAATGGCAATAAGCCGCTCCTAAAGCATCCGTCGCATCCATAAAAGGGCCCATTTCCGAGTCGGGTATGTGCAGCATGCGCTTCAGCATATCGGCTACCTGCTCCTTGCTGGCCTGCCCGTTGCCGGTAATGGCCATCTTGATTTTCAGCGGGGCATATTCCGTTACGGGAATGTCACGTGTCAGTGCGGCCACGATGGCTACTCCCTGTGCGCGTCCAAGCTTCAGCATGGACTGTACGTTCTTCCCGAAGAATGGAGCTTCGATGGCCAGCTCATCTGGAAGGTATGAAGCAATGATGCCCTGTACCCGTTCGTAGATATGCTTCAGTTTCAGGTACGAATCGGTACATTTACGCAGGTCGATGACACCCAAGGTCATTACCTCCGGCTTGACACCCGTCACCTTCAGCACTCCATATCCCATGATGTTCGTACCCGGGTCGATGCCGAGAATGATTTTTTCCTTGACCGGCTGTATCACCTTATCACCTCCATTAATGTGGGGAAACCGATAACCTTATCCTTGAACACTTTCATCATCTCCGCATTCAGTGTCGCCCCCTGCTTTACGTGCCAGCGGTGCAGTGCAGCACTGTCTTCCACTTCCCACTGCAGTGAGAAGCATTCACTGTCCTGCTCCTTATGGCTCAGGATACGCAGAATACGGGGATTCTTCAGCTCACCCAGATTTTCCACTTCAGGGATGTAATATTCATTCAGCCAAATCACAAAGTTACGGGCATCGCCCATCTCTACATGAAAAGTAGTATTATAAATCAGCATATATTTTTCTGTTTTAGTTTGATGACAAAATTAAAAAATCCGGTGCATAGCCTGATCAGGAATACCGGCGCGGATAACGGAACAAGATACTCAGTATGGCCACTACGCCCAATGTCATAGGGTAATACAGGTAGCCGATGATGTTGATGGGCGACAGACCGGAAAGCTCGGCCGCAATCAACAGCTGTGCTCCGTAAGGAATAATGCCCTGAATGACGCATGAGAACGTATCCAGAATGCTGGCACTCTTCCGCTTGTCTACCCGGAACTGCTCGGCAATGTCGTTGGCCAGCGGGCCTACGGTAATAATGGCAATCGTGTTGTTGGCCGTACAGATATTGGCCAGACTTACCAGGGCCGCAATACTCAGTTCCGCTCCGCGTTTACCCTTTACGTGCTGTGTCAGGCGGTGCAGCACATAGTCCACTCCCCCGTTGAAACGTATCAGTTCCAGCATGCCTCCTGCCATCAGGGTTACGATAATCAGCTCTCCCATGCCCGTCATACCTTTTCCCATGGCACCGAACCATCCGAACACATCGAACGTGCCGTATGCCATGCCTACGATACCCGTAGAAATCAGTCCCAGCAACAGCACCAGCAGTACGTTGACGCCCGCTACTGCGGTTCCCAGCACTATGATGTATGGAATCACTTTCATCCAGTCTACGTGAGGAATATCCTGTGCCACTTCGATATGGCTTCCGTAGATAATATAATAGATGAATACGAGCAAGGCAGCCGGAAAGGCAATCAGAGAGTTTACCCGGAATTTGTCGCGCATCACGCATCCTTGCGTACGGGTGGCTGCAATGGTCGTATCGGAAATAAAGGACAGGTTGTCGCCGAAAAAGGCACCACCCACTACTACCGCCGTCATGAAAACCACGCTGACATCCGTCTTGGCCGCGATACCGGCAGCTACAGGAACCAGTGCGACAATGGTACCGACCGACGTACCGATAGAAAGGGAAATGAAGCACGATGCCAAGAAAATTCCCGCCAGCAGCAGATTGCCCGGAAGCAACCGCAAGGTCAGGTTTACCGTCGCATCGATAGCCCCCATGGCCTGAGCCGACTGTGCAAAGGCCCCCGCCAAGATGAAAATCCATATCATCAGCATGATATTCTTGTTGGCTGCTCCTGCGGAGTATTGCAACAAGCGGTCGTTCAAGCTCAGTCCTTTCGTCGTAGCCACAGCATAAATGGAAGACACCATGAAAGCTACGGTAATCGGAATTTTATAAAAATCATTGATGAGCAGGGAAGTCACCAGATACAGGCATAAAAATACCACCAGCGGACTCAGGGCCCACGCATTGGGTTTGTTCACAATGGGAGTCAGTTTCTGAAAATTCATTCTTTCGCTATTATTTTTTATTCAATCGGCAAAGATACGAATAAAATTAGATACATCGAGAATTGCAGCCGCAGAACCGTATTCTAAGGCTGGAAATTCATTTATCAGCTTCTGTCCCAAACGGAAGAAATTCTTGTCAAATAGTCTATTCTCTCAAAAAAATGACAAAGAATGAGAAGAAATCGGACAAGTTTTATTACTTTTGCGCACATTGTGTCAAACATTGTGCAATTTAAAATGGAAATACAAGACAGTTTTATACAACTTGTTGAAGAAAGCATCCGCGCCAACTGGGACCGTGATGCACTGACAGACTACAAAGGAGCTACGCTGCAATATAAAGACGTAGCCAGAAAAATAGAGAAAATGCATATCCTGTTCGAACATGCAGGAATCAAAAAAGGGGATAAAATCGCGCTGTGCGGGCGCAATAGTGCAAACTGGACGGCTACCTTCCTGGGCGTCGTTACTTACGGGGCAGTAGCTGTGCCCATCCTTCACGAATTCAAGGCCGACAACGTACACCACATTGTCAACCATTCGGAAGCACGCATGCTTTTCGTAGGCGACCAGGTGTGGGAGATGTTCAACGAAGCGGCCATGCCTAATCTGGAAGGTATCATCGAGCTGAAGAATTTCGACCTGGTGGTGTCACGCTCGGAAAAGCTGACGTATGCACGCGAACACCTGAACGAGGAATTCGGAAAGAAATATCCCTGCCGCTTCCGTGCCGAACAGGTTTCCTACCGTCGGGAAGAACCGGAAGAACTGGCTGTCATCAATTACACCTCGGGGACTACCGGTTACTCTAAAGGGGTGATGCTTCCCTACCGCAGTATTATTTCGAATATCGTACACATTGACCAGAAAGTGGGACTGAAAGCGGGCGACAGCATCGTGTCCATGCTTCCGCTGGGACATATCTTCGGACTGGTGTTCGACTTCCTTTACGGTATCACCAAAGGAGCACATCTGTGGTTCCTCACCCGTATGCCGAGCCCGAAAATCATTGCAGAATCGTTTGCCGTAATCCGTCCGCGCGTCATTGCCTGCGTGCCGCTGATTGTGGAAAAGATTTTCAAGAAGAACATTCTCCCGAAGGTGGACAACAAGCTCGGAAAGCTGTTGCTGAACCTGCCTATCATCAGCGATAAAATCAAGGAACAGATTCGTCAGCAGGCCATGGAGGTGTTCGGCGGAAACTTTATCGAAATCGTAATCGGAGGAGCACCGTTCAACCCCGAAGTAGAAGCCTTTCTGCGTAAAATCAACTTCCCCTATACCATCGCATACGGTATGACCGAATGTGCGCCGCTTATCTGTCACAGCCGCTGGGATGAGATTCTGTACACTTCGTGCGGAAAGACCGTGGCCAACATGGAAACCAAGGTAATTTCGGAAGACCCTGAACGGATTCCGGGTGAACTGGTGTGCCGGGGTATGAACGTCATGTTAGGATACTACAAGAACGAAAGTGCCACTGCACAGACTATCGACAAGGACGGCTGGCTGCATACCGGTGACATGGCTATCAAGGATGCGGATGGAAACATCTTCATCAAGGGCCGTTGCAAGAACATGCTGCTTACTGCCTCCGGACAGAATATCTATCCGGAAGAAATTGAGGCTCGCCTGAACAACATGCCTTATGTGAACGAGTCACTGGTAATTCTGAAAGAAAACAAGCTTGTGGCGCTGGTTTATCCGGACAATGAAGACGCCTTCTCGCATGGAATGAACAAGAAACAGCTGGAGGAAGCATTGGAACTGAACCGCATCGAACTGAACAAAGTACTTCCGGCTTATTCGCAGATTACACAGATAAAACTTTATCCGGAGGAATTTGAAAAGACGGCCAAGAAGAGCATCAAGCGCTTCCTGTATCAGTAAAAAAACGGACATAAAAAATGCCTTTGCGTTTGCTTGAAAACGCAAGGGCATTTCAGATAAAACGCAAGGACGTTTGAAGTAAAACGTCTTTGCGTTTTGTTTTAAACGTAAAAGCGTTTGAGGTGTACTGAAAATAGTTGTCAGT
>ENA-OPMV01000157-OPMV01000157.1-human-gut-metagenome-genome-assembly--contig:-NODE-157-length-22175-cov-3.389964_pt1 | contig 22175 bp, 19 predicted proteins | sample MGYA00241531_ERZ501759 | MGnify/ENA primary metagenome ERZ501759 (study PRJEB25962, sample SAMEA2042555) | human gut metagenome | biome: human gut; feature: human-associated habitat; material: faeces...
TCCCTCGTCATATCGTTCCAGCGCCCACTGGCGGTCTTCTTCCTTCAAGTTAGTTGTCAGGCAGAAATCAGGATAAGTACGGTCTTTATACTTGCAGTTTTGTGTACCGCAGTCCACACAAGAATGTATTTCTTTTTCCTTTTCCATAAAGCAGATCATTTTATTTCAAGATGCTGCAAAGATAACCATTTCTTCAATCAGATAAGCCCCAGCCGATGGATATATGCCATAAACTGCTCTTTATAATTTTCTCCAATGGGGATATACACGTCTTTGCCGAAAAGAATACGGAAACGGGAAATTTCGGTAATCTTATTCAGATTGACAATGTACGAACGATGCACCCGCATAAAGTTCGGAGGAAGCATGGCCGACAACTTTTGCAGGCTGTTCAGCGTAATGACAGGCTTAGGCCGGTCTTCCATATAAATACACACATACTCACTCATCCCCTCTATATACAGGATTTTCTCTTTGTCAATACGTATTACCTTGTATTCGCTTTTCACAAACAGTGTACTTTTCTCCTCTTCAGGTTCGGCAGTGTTATGCGTCAGTCCGTACATTTGTCGTGCCTTTTCGGCTGCCCTCAGACATTCGGCAAAGCTGAAAGGCTTCATCAGATAATCAATGGCATTGAGCCGGAAGCCCTCGATGGCATATTCCGAGTATGCAGTTGTAAAGATAACCATGGGAGGGTTCGGAAGTGAGCGGACAAAATCTATACCGTTCAGGTCCGGCATGTTTATGTCTGCAAAAAGCAAGTCAACAGGAGTGTGAGCCAGTATTTCGGAAGCCTGGCAGGCATCCTGGCACGAGGCTACCAGCGTCAGGAACGGAATACGTGAAATATACCCCGAGAGCTGAGTCAGCGCAAGCGGTTCATCGTCGATAATCAGACATTTCATGATAGCGGAGGGATTATAAGTAAAACATGGTAAGACGTATCGTCTTCAGTTGTTGTAAATGTATAATTGTTGCCGTAGAGCAGATGAAGTCTTTTCTTTATGTTCTCAATGCCGATACCGTGATGAGTATCGTGCGTACAGGCGTGTTTGTTGTTCTTGCATGCAAACAAAATACCTTCATCTACTTGTGCTATGCGTACATCGATAAACGAATCTTCACGGTAACTCACTCCATGCTTGAATGCATTTTCAAGAAGTGAAATGAACAGTAAGGGAGGTATCTGTACACGAGGTACGATTATTGGAAAGTCCGTGCAGATGGTAAGCCGCTCGGTATATCGCAACTTCATCAGCGCAATATAGTTTTCGAGAAACTGAATTTCACGTTCCAGCGAAATTTGGCTCTTGTTGGCTTCGTAGAGCACATACCTCATCAACTTCGAAAGTTCAATGATTGTTCTTTTTGCCTTTTCCGAATCGATGTCGACCAGTGCATGAATATTGTTCAGGGTATTCATGAAAAAATGCGGATTAAGCTGATACTTCAAGTACTGCAATTCCGATTCCAGATGCTGATGTTCCAGTTCCTTAAGCATTTCCTCATCGTGAAGCGATTTCAGGAAGAAACGTATGGTCAGGTTAAAACCTACCAACAAGATAGCTACCGTAATATGTATCAGCAGAAAAGGCGGATGCATCGGGCGTATCGGATGTATTTCTTTCTCATCGGAAGGAAGTACGGGAAGATGCTGCATGTGGGGCATATCGAAGGCCGAATCCTGCACGATAAACTCTTTATGCTGACGGAATCCCGGGTGAGGATTGAACACTTGTATACATCCCGGAAGATACAGAAACAAGATACCGATGGTAAAAATCAACGACAAGACGTAGCGCGTATAGTATTTCTTGAGCAGGAGGCGTGGAATGAGTACATAGTTATGTATCAGAAACAGCAGAAAGAAAGGAAGCACCATAAGCCAGGTATCACTTACCTCTTTCCACAGTTCGCTTCCCTCCAGCGGATGATCATTGTCGAGCAGAAAACCGATGAGCGGAGTTCCCAGTATCAACACCCAAATGGAAAGATAAATAATTTGTTCGAGAAGTAGCTGTTTTTGCAGATGTTTCATTGTTGTGGTAGTTTTATGCCTGCAAAAATACGTTTGTACCTTACCCGTTGCAACTAAAATCGGCGAATGGAATGATTTTGCAGACCAAGTGTGCTTATTTTATCTTTATATACCTTTTTCTGTAAAGCCGTTTTACGGAAAATCTGATTTGTCGGGAGTTAACCGATAGAATGGGCGGGTTGGTTGATTCTATTTCCACATATAAGTCAGCGTTTTTACATTTGTCATCCGAAACAACAACCCTTAAAAACTTATTTTATGATGAAGATGAGAAAAACAATGTGGGCTGTCTGCCTGGCTGCTCTGATGCCAGTTTCAGCAGAAGCCGTTGCCGCTACATCATACGATGAACCGCAACAAAAAGAAAATACTCAGAAAAAAGAGATACCTAACCCTGAGAAAACGGCACGCAGGCGTACCGATGAAATGGATAAGGTACTCAATCTTACCGAGAAGCAATATAAGAAGATTTACAAGCTTAATCTGAAAGAAGAAAGGGAAAAACTGGAGGTCCTGATAGGCCGTGGGGGAAAGGATATGAACCGTCCTCCAATGAGAGAAGGAGGACGTCCCCCGATGATGAATGGTGGAGGTCAGCCTCCAATGATGGGCGGAGGCAGACCTCCTATGATGACACCACCAGCCGGCGATGATAAGATGAAGGAAGAGATGCAAGAGCGTGCCGAAAAGAAAATAAAGAAACTCCGTAAGATTCTGACAGACGAGCAGTACGACCTGTGGCTGACAATGAAGCCCGAGCAGCCTGTGCCACATCCGATGCCCGAAGCCGGAAGACCAGCACCTCACGAGGAAGATTTTCCTGTTGAAATGTTACAGAACGAAACAGAACACGAATGAGCATGAAAATAGTATATAGCATGGCAGTGATTATATGCGCTGCCATGTGGTTTGGCTCTTGCCAGAATGAAGAACTCGACTATTATCCCCTTGAAAAGAAACACTTGGGAGAAACCTATACCGAGTATGTTATGAATAACATAATATCCAATGATACGGTAAGCCGCATAGCCCTGAATTTCTATCCGGAAGAAGTGACCTCACTGTCGTATGTCGACTATGACGAATCCACCTGTATATTTACTTTTCACCGGGGAAACACTTCCCGATACCGGCTTTCATGGGATTATGAAACCGATGGAAGCTACGTCGAGGTACAATACGGACAGAACGGCATGTGGTATACCGTAAACGAGCAGAAGCATTCCGGCGAATATCTTCTCACGGCAAACGATGGTATGAGCGTACGTATGTGTATACAAGGCGGTGGAACCATGTTTTCCGGTGACGGACTGATAAAATATTCCATTGCCGTCACCGTAAACCGTTTCTCTATCGAAGAAGCCGATTAGAGTAAATCGATCAATGCGTCTACGTCAGCCTCGCGTGTAGCCCAGCTGGTTACGAAGCGTACCACCGTTTCCTCTTCTCCGCGTGGTCCCCATAACTCGAAGGTTGCATGTGCCGAAAGGCGGTCGATATCCGCGTTAGGCAAGCAGACAAACTGCTGGTTGGTTGGCGAATCCATATGAAGTTTATACCCTTTTTGGACAAAACCCTGTTTCAGTTTCTGTGCCAGACGGACAGCATGTTTCCCCATCTCCAAATAAAGTCCGTCAGTAAACAGCGTTTCAAACTGAATACCCAACAGGCGTCCCTTGGCGAGCAGTGCTCCGTGCTGTTTAATCAGCGGGAAAAAATGCGGCAGACGTTCCGCATGCGGAGCCACTACTGCCTCGCCGAACAATGCACCCACCTTTGTTCCCCCTATATAAAACACATCACACAGGCGGGCAATGTCCTGCAAGGTGACATCTGTACCTGGAGCAGCCAGACCGTATCCCAGACGTGCACCATCCATATAAAGCGGAATATTCGCCTTGCGGCATACCCGGCTCAAAGCCTCCAGTTCACTGAGCGAGTACAGTGTACCATATTCAGTAGGGTGAGAAATATACACCATTCCCGGAGCCACCATGTGTTCGTAAGTTTCATCACGGTAAAAATCGGCGATATATGCTTCTACCTCCTCAGCACAAAGCTTTCCTTCATGTTGAGGCAATGTCAGCACCTTATGTCCGGAAGCCTCGATGGCTCCTGCCTCGTGCACATTGATGTGCGCTGTTTCTGCTCCCAGTACACCTTCGTGGCGGGCAAGCAGCCCGTCGATGACAGTTGCATTGGTCTGCGTACCCCCAACCAGGAAATATACTCCCGCTTCGGGCTGTCCGCATGCCTGGCGTATCAGTTCACGGGCATGGCGTGTATAATCATCGCTTCCATATCCGGATGTCTGTTCCAGATTAGTTTCCATCAGGCGGCGCATCACTTCCGGATGTGCCCCTTCCATATAGTCTGTATCAAAATGTAGCATAACTGTTATTCTTTAGTTTGTTTTCTTCGCTGACAAAGGTAGAGAAAAAAACTTTGCTCCGGCCGATATTCTTTCTTAACTTTGGCAAGAAAAAGAATATCCATATGCCCGTAATAGAAATAACCTCCCTCGAACACCCCGGAGTAGACGTGTTCGGAACCTTGACCGAAGCCCAGTTGCGTAACCGCATAGATCCCGAAAGGGGCATATTCATAGCCGAGAGTCCCAAAGTAATCCGTGTGGCACTCGATGCCGGTTATCAGCCTCTTGCACTGCTTTGTGAGAAAAAACATATCGAAGGAGATGCAGCCGATATCATTCTTCGTGCCGGTGATATTCCCGTTTATACGGGCAGCCGCGAGCTTCTGGCAAGCCTTACCGGCTACACGCTTACACGCGGTGTATTATGTGCCATGCGGCGTCCCGCTCCACGTACTCCCGAGGAAGTCTGCCGCGATGCCCGTCGTGTTGCCGTGATTCACGGTGTTGTCGATACGACCAATATCGGAGCCATCTTTCGTTCAGCGGCAGCCCTGGGCATCGATGCCATCCTTCTTTCACCCGACTCGTGCGACCCTTTGAATCGCCGTGCCGTACGCGTGTCGATGGGCTCCGTTTTTCTCGTACCCTGGACATGGCTTCCCCGTCCCGTATCTTCGTTGCGTGAGATGGGGTTCTGTACCGCTTCCCTTGCTTTGACCGACCGTTCCGTTCCCATCGATTATCCGGAGCTCAAGGAAATTCCTCGTATGGCTATTGTGATGGGTACCGAAGGCGACGGCCTTCCAGCCGAAGTGCTGTCAGAGTCCGATTATGTAGTCCGCATACCGATGTGGCATGGTGTCGACTCACTGAATGTAGCGGCAGCCTCAGCTGTAGCCTTCTGGGAGCTACGGGCACGCCGGTAAAAAATAAGGGGCGCTTTACGACGCCCCTTTTCTGTATTACCTAATTCATTATTTACCGATATCCATCAGCCATTTACCATCCACCTTTATCATTTTCTGAGTATCTTCTTTGACACTTCCGTCGCCATAATGCTGCTTGTAAGTGACAATCGCCGAGTTGCCGTCTTCAGCCATTTCCTCAGAAACAATTTCAATCTCTTTTAGTCCGCCCTTTTTCTCAATAGTCTTGGAACCCTTTTCCTGAATCATGGCAATAAGCCCCTCGCGTATTTCCTTAGCTTTGTCAGAGTCAGCCTCAGAGATGTTGCATCCGTCAATGAACTTCTCATAATCCTTGTCGCTTAGTGCCGACATATAATTTTTCAGTGCGGCTCCAGGTGTACTGGGTGTACACGATACCATGGCTAGCACAGCAACCAGCATCAATCCCAAACGAATCAGTTGTTTCATCATAGTGTTTACATTTTAAAGTTAATAAATATAGAATATAGGAAAAGAAAAACCTTGAGTTTACGGGAAACTGTATAATATTTTTAATCGTTTGTTGGCTGCAATGTCGTCGGGCATGAGGTATGTTCCTCCCATTGCCGGAACATTGATTTGCGTACGCCTTCCTTCCGAAAGACAGATATCCGCTTTCTGGTAGGCAAATTCTACAAGTTCGGTACAATACATTTGTGAAGTATCTGCCAGATTGTAATCATGATCAAAAAGAGTTCCCTTTCGAGCAATCTCCCAGGCAGTATGTGCAGCCCTCGAAGCTGCAATAGAATCATCCATAATTCTGGCTATTGCGCCACGTACAGCTCTGTCTTCGGCGAAAAAACGTGATAACGGGTCTGTTTTTACACGGTCGGTGTCACCCTCAAAATCAGGTTCATCGGGGACAGCATGAATAACGAACCATTCATTGTCAATCTGTTTTAAGATTCCCACGTGCGAGTAAACCCCGTCTTTGCTGGCAGAAGTAACCACGTGACTCAGCAGTCCGGTACCGCGCCGGAATGCAAGATCACCATCAGCCAATATTCCGACAGGCACAATCCGCTTGCTCTTTGCTTTTGTATCCTTGCAGGAAACACATAAACAGAGAGCAAGCAGAGCGGGGAGTATGTGAAGCAGTTCCTTCATATACGAACAAAGGTAATAAATTAATTTTTTTTACCAATGCTCGATAGTATATTTTTTGTTCAGTTTTTTTATGAATCGTACTTTAAGACCTCAGTCTTTACAATTCGTTTGCTGCTTGAAGTGCAGCTTCGTAGTCGGGTTCGTTCGAAACTTCTTTTACCAATTGCGTATAACGCACTTTGCCGTTTTCGTCTATTACGATGACAGCTCGTGCCGTCAGTCCCCTTAACGGACCGTCAGCAAGCTGAATACCATATCCCTGTACAAAGTCATGACTGCGGAAAACAGATAGCGGAATCACATTTTCCAGCCCCTCGACGGTACAGAAGCGCGACTGTGCAAAAGGCAAGTCCATCGAAATACATAGCACAACCGTGTTTTCCAGTTCCGAAGCCCGGGCATTAAACTGGCGGACCGACATGGCACACGTAGGCGTATCAAGGCTGGGAAAGACATTCAGAATAACCCGCTTACCTTTGAAAGACGACAGGCTGACTTCCTTCATTTCTGCGTTGGTAGCCTGAAAGTCGGGAGCATCTACTCCAATTTGCACCATTGGACCAGATGTATGCGATTCCTGACCACGGCAAATTACCATTTCACCATTCTCTATACCTGCATTTCCTGCAATTGCGCGTATGGGGACCAGGTTCAGTGTCAGCAAGGCTCCCAGGCATAAGATAAATTTTGTAGTCTTCATAACTATAGGCTTTTTTATTTATAAAAGCCCACAGCTCAGGAATGTTCTGTCTGTTGTGCGTTTTTTTGTTTTTTTAGTTTTTACGAATGTTGGAGGTAGAGGAATGCCCGATCTGGCTTTGAAATTGTGGGATGGGCGAGTGGAGCTGTTTATTTTGAGGACAAATTTAAGAAAAGATTTATCGGATAATCTGTATTTTTGTGAGACAATGCCTGATTAGCCATATTGTTATTCATTGACAGGCATAAAGAAGAGTTGTAGATAGAAAATAAATTTAGAAATCGAATATTCGATGTTAAAGAAAGGTATTTACGAGAATATCATCAATCAAGAAATTGAACGTGATATACATACAGCAGAGTCGCAACAAATGGTTTGCATACGTGAACAGATGGATGATGCAGAATCACCTAAAATTTTGGCTGACTATTTGGCAAAAGCGATTCGACAGAAATTGGAAGACACAGAAAACCTGCACGACAGAATGACGATAGTCAATAAAATATTGTCAGAATACGGGCTGGTAGATGATATACAGATTGCAGATACTTCCAACCTATTGATGGAGGTCATGACGCAACAAAAAGACCTGTTGCAGCGAAGCAGCCGTTCGGAAACCGTTAGACCACAATCCGGCTTCCGGGTGAGCAATTTGTTTACCGGTGGAAGTAGTGTGCTTTCATTGGGCGAAGAAATTCGAAGGGAGATTGCCAGTGCCGACGAGATTTATTTCATTGTTTCTTTCCTGAAACTCTCCGGAGTACGACTATTGTTCGATGACTTGAAGAAGTTCTGTCAACGGGAAGGCACTCGTTTGCGTATCATTACAACAACCTATTGCGGGGCGACCGAGACCAAGGCCGTGCAGCAACTTGCCGAACTTCCTCATACGGAAATTCATATTTCTTATCAAACCGACATCGAACGTCTCCATGCCAAAGCCTACATTTTTGTACGTAATTCCGGCATGCACACTGCCTATATTGGCTCGTCCAATCTTTCCAAGTCGGCTCAGACCGATGGACTAGAATGGAACATGCGCGTGACGAGTGTAGAGAATCCACACATTATCAAGACCGCTTTAGCCACTTTTAGCCTATATTGGAATAGTCCGAACTTTGAAGATTTCCGTTTGGGAGGCATTGAAAAATTCCAACAAGAATTACATCGTAATACCTTCAAAGGGAAATCGGATACGTTCGTGTATCAGCGTTATTCTTTACTTCCCCACCAAAAGCAGATTTTGGACAAGCTGAAAGTAGAACGCGAGGAGTGTGGCAACTTCCGTAACCTGATTGTGGCGGCCACCGGTACGGGAAAGACCGTGATTTCCGCTTTCGATTATCAAGCTTTCTGCCAGAAGCAGAAAGGAGCAGGGCTAACCAGTCGTATCCTGTTCACTGCCCATCGTGAAGAAATCCTTCGTCAGTCCCTGCACACTTACCGCAGTGTGTTACAAGACGCCAATTTCGGCACGTTGTGGGTAGGCAATGAAGCCCCTCAAACTGAGGCTGACTATGCCCATCTGTTTGTCTCCATCTCCATGTTCAACTCACGGTTTGAAGCCCTGTTTTCGCAGCTACCGGCCGATTATTACGACTATATTGTCATCGACGAAGCCCATCACAGCCAGGCCGACAGTTACCGAAAACTCTTCTCACATTTTCATCCTCAACTGTTGATTGGACTTACTGCTACTCCGGAACGTATGGACGGAAAAGACCTTCGTCCAGATTTTGGTGGACGCATCAGTGCTGAGATACGCCTTCCACAAGCCCTTCAGGCTGGACTGCTGACTCCTTTCCAATACCTGTGTGTGATTGACGATACCGATCTGAGCGATGATTCTTTATGGAACGGGCAACGCTATGTTATCGACCGTCTGGCTGACAAACTATGTGTGCCCGAACGAACTCAACGTATTGTAGATGCTTTACACCGTTACCTGGCCGATGAATATACTTGCCGTGCCCTGTGCTTCTGTGTCAATAAGAAACATGCCGACTTTATGGCCAGTCAACTTCAGAAATACGGATTCGGTGCGCAAAGTCTGACTTCCGATACTCCGCAACCGCAACGTAAGCAACTGGCAACGGATCTTCGTAACGGATTGGTACACTACCTGTGTGTGGTCGACATTTTCAATGAAGGAGTCGATATACCCGAAGTAGATACGGTACTTTTCCTTCGTCCCACAGACAGCTTGACCATCTTCCTGCAACAGTTGGGTCGTGGCCTCCGTCTTTCTCCGGGGAAGACCGAACTTACTGTCCTCGACTTTGTGGCACAAGCCCATAAAAAGTATGATTTCGCCTCAAAATTCCGTACCCTGACTTTGCGTCCCGAGAAGAACATCGCCCAACAGATAACGAACGGCTTTACCCTTTTACCTACCGGGTGCAGTATCATCATGGAAAAGCAGGCCCGGCAATACATTTTAGAGAACATTCAGCAAGCCATTTACAATAAAACTCGTTTAGTAAAAGAAATAAACTCTTACACCACTTTGCCTACGCTTACTCAATTTCTGGAAAATAACGGACAAGACATCCGTGTGGTATATGTGGGAAACAATTGTTGGACGTCTCTCAAGCGGGCAGCAGGACGTATTTCTTATACCGATGATGCGATTACTCGACGCCTGGAAAAAGGCATGGGTAATCTGGTACATCATAACACCGCCTCCTATTTGCATTTCGTGGCCGATTTTCTGTCGGGAAGCAAACGTTACCTGGATGAAGACCATCTGCCGTATGCCACTATGCTGTACTATAATCTCTATCAGGAACGGATTGATAAAACCGAGCTGAAGGAAATGGGTATGTATCAGGCACTGGCTTTACTGCACGATGACCGTTATCGGTATTTCAAGCAAGAAGCTGCTGAAATCGTGTCTTACTTGTTGTCACATTTAGAAATTACCACCACACCGCTTGGTCTCGATGTGTTACCTTGTATCGAACTTTACGGATACTATACACGTGAAGAAATATTTACTTTGGTAGGACGGCAAACTGAAGAGAAAAGAATGTCAGGCTCAGTATCTGGTGTGTTTAACTTACCGGAATACGATGCGACTCTGCTCTTTGTTACGTTAAATAAATCTGACAAAGATTTTTCACCTTCTACGCAATACGATGATTATGTTATCAATAAAGACTACTTCCATTGGCAGTCTAAAAACACCGACTCCCATTACAACCGGGGAGGAAAGATTTATACCGAGCAACCTCGGCGTCATAACAAGATTGTACTCTTTGTGCGAGAGGAAAAGAAAGACGGTTTTGGAAACACCTGTCCTTTTCATTGTTTTGGCCTTGTAGACTATGTTTCTTCGCATGGTGATTTTCCCATGAATATCACCTGGAAGTTGGAGAAACCTGTGATGGCACAATACCTGAAGGTGGTATAAAAATAGGGGATGAGCTTCTTGATATTTAGAAGGTAAATCCTTGCTTTTCCCTGAAAATTGAGTTAAATTTACCTCGACACGTACGTGACGAGGTCTTGACATGTTCATGCTGATATCTCGTCACGTTCGTGTCGTGACCTTGATAGCAACGTGTTGAGGTATTTTTGTTAGAACATTTTTAGGAATTACGACTATCATATAACTAAAATGATTATGGCTATTAAATTTGACTTGTTTGAGAATCCGGTAAAAGAAGGCATATCTTCTCCAAAACTACATGCAAAAGTGATAACCAAAGATGTGGTGACCACTCGTGAAATCCGCGAAGCGATACACAAGAAATGTACCGCCTCTCCAGCCGATGTAGCAGCAGTTATCACGGCTTTGAACGATGAACTTTATGAGAACCTGAGCAACGGATATGCGGTGCATCTGGAAGGAATCGGCTATTTCAGTCTGAGTCTGAAGTGTGCGCCAGACATTAATCCGAAGTATATTAAGGATGACGATGTACAGGTGAGAAGCATCAAGTTCACGCCCGACAAGGATTTGATTGACCGCTTTCAGAGTGTGTATCTGGAGCGTAAGGTGGACGAGGCACATCATTCTTCCAAACTGGACGAGGAAGAGGTGAAACAGAAATTAGCGGAGTATTTCAAGACGCATTCTTTCCTGCAACGCCGCGACTTTGAACGGCTCACTGGGTTTAATTCATCGAAGTCTACGCGGGTGATTCGGGAACTGGTGAAGGATGGGGTGTTGAAGAATGCAGGGACGAAGTATCAGCCGGTGTATGTAGTGGGAGAATACTCTCAGGAAAATCGTAATTGAAGGGAAGCGAAAGCTTGTAGGGGCATTTGATTCAGAAAGAATCAGTTTAATTGTGCGATGAATTTTGGTTGGACCTGTAAAATGGCTAGTCATTATGCTAATCGTTTTGAAAGAGATTTTGGAATGAGTCAGTTTTGAAATTCAAGTTTTGCGAAGTAGAAATATTTGATTTTTTGTTTTTCTCCCATTTTATAGCATTATGTTTTGTATTTTTGTATTCTAATAATACATATCATATATCTGCAGTAATTGTCCAACCTATTCTTGAAATTTCTTGTAGGATAGTAAAGATACTAATGTAGATTAAAAAATGGTTGATAATAATAATCATAAAATATAATTGTTGTTTCATTATGACTATATTACAAGAAAATATAACAACGTCTTCAACTATAATACATGGTGATTGTCTAGATGCATTAAAAAATATTCCTGATAACTCTATAGATTTAATAATCACAGATCCTCCATATAATCTTGGTATATTTATGAAAAGAAGGGGTACCAATTTAAAGAAAATGAGAGAAAATCATTTTGCTTATTCCGGTTGGGATGACTTGGAGTTTGCAGAATGGTGTTCTCAGATGGATGTATTTATGTCAGAATGTCACCGGATTTTGAAAAAAAAAGGTAATCTATTAATTTTTATGTCTATCATAAAGGTAGAAACGATTATAAATATTGCTCAAAATCATAAGTTTTATTATAAGACTGTTGGTATATGGCATAAGACTAATCCTATGCCTAGAAATATGAATCTACAATTCGTAAATTCAACAGAGGCTTGGTTGCACTTTGTAAATGATGCCACGACGGGAACCTTTAATAATAGAGGAAAGGTTATTCATGATTTTGTAGAATCATCTACAATTAATAATTCGGAAAGGAAGTTTGGTAAACATCCAACACAGAAGCCGCTTCAAATAATGTGTCACTTTATTGATTTATTATCCAATGAAGGGGATATTGTACTTGATCCATTTATGGGTAGTGGAAGTACTGGTGTTGCATGTGAGTTAATTAAAAGAAAATTTGTCGGAGTTGAGCTTTCCAATGATTATTATGGAATAGCTAAAAATAGAATAATTGCAAAAAAATGATAGTTGCAGATTTGTTTGCTGGTGTGGGAGGACTTTCGCAAGGCTTTATTAAGGCCGGATGTGAGGTTGCATTTGCCGTAGAATTTGATAAAGAGATTGCTGATGCCTATAAAAAGAATCATCCAAATACCGAGGTGTTTGCAGAGGATATATGTCAACTTGATATAGATAAGGTAAAACAAAAATATCCATTAATAGACATAGTGATGGGGGGACCACCTTGCCAAGGTTTTTCTCAGAAAGGAAAGCGCTTGAACTTGGGGGATCCAAGAAATTTCCTCTTTAAACAATTTGTTCGTTTTGTAGCAGCATTTAAACCTAAATATTTTGTACTTGAGAATGTTCCTAATATCATTACGACTTCTAATGGATATTTTAAGGATCAAATAATTCATGAATTTAGTGAATTGGGTTATGATGTTTGTTGTGGGGTCTTGTGTGCTTCTGACTTTGGTGTTCCTCAAGACCGTAAAAGAGCCGTATTTATGGGGCAATTCGGAAAATTGGAGATTGGACTGCCAATCTCTAATGGGCGTAAAACGACCATAAAAGATGCCATTTATGATTTGCCTTTTATCGGATCGGGCGAGGGGGAGGAAAAGTCTAAATATGATAAAGCCCCTTTATCTGAGTTTCAAAAGGAATTACGTGGTAATGCGACAATTTTATATAATCATATAGCTACAAAACACTCAAAAGCTGCTATTGAGAAATTAAAACTTATACCAAAAGGTAAAGGGAAAGAAGTCTTGCCTGAATATTTATTGACAAAATCTATCTATAGTGGTACGTGGTCTCGCTTATTAGAAGATGGTATAGCCCCAACAATAACTACAAGATTTGATACTCCATCTTCTGGAAGATTTACTCATCCTGTGCTTAATAGATGCTTAACGGTAAGAGAAGCTGCCAGAATTCAAACTTTTCCTGATTCATTTATATTTTATGGATCAAAAGGAAGTCAAATGAAACAAGTGGGAAATGCTGTACCTCCGATGCTTGCCTATGCTATAGCGAATGTGATTGTAAATAACGAAAAATATAAGTAATTATGAAAGAACTCCCTAAATCTATTATAGAAAGGCGTGAACTTAATTTGAGACAAGGTATTAAATCATCATTGTCTAATATACGCTCTATTGTTGCATTAGTTTACACTCTTTATCGAATAAATAATCGTAAGGCAATGGTAGAATATTCTGAGAGCATGAATAGTAATCAGATAAAACTTAATTCAAACCTTGAGACTAGTATTAAAACTTTTCTTGGGATTGATGATTTAGGTACAATAAATAGTAATCCTTTGTTTAAATCTCAAATGGAGGCGTTGCAAGTGGGGATAGAGTTAATCTTTAAACTTGGTAAAGTTGAGTTTATAGATGATTCTCTCGCCTTTTCAATTGAAAGGACGAAGGGGTATAGATATAAAAAAAAGATACGATTTGGAACTAATATTCAAATAATAGATATATTTCTTGCTGGCTATGAAGCAGACTTACCTATGTTTCTAAATAAATGGTTGCATAATCAAGAGTCTGAAAAAACTGAGATAGATGAAGGTGTTAAGAGACTGCTAACTATTTTTTCAGAGGAAACACAGTTTAAAATTAGATATAATAATCAGGAGATTTCTTTTCAACAAGAAGGCATATATAAGGAGTTTGCAGAGGGAAATACTGTTATAGGGCGAGATGAACATGAAAATGTTGGTCCATTTAGGGTGTTCAAATCCTATGTTAAGGAAGGGTTGCATCCATATATAGCAGAAAGTGGGGACGAGTTAATAGCAAAAAATACTACAGCAGAAGCATTGGAATATTATCAGATTGTTTCAAATGCGTTAGATTTAATTCCTAAACGTACAGAAATTACAGCGTTTGTTCCTTTAGAAATTGAACAAGAGGACGAATCTATTTCAGAAGAAAGTACAAAATCAGAAATGAGACAAATCATATATTATGGTTGTCCAGGTAGTGGAAAGTCTCGTAAGGTTAAGGAAATAACTATGAAAATAGATTCAAGTTATGTATTTCGAACTACATTCCATCCTGATACAGATTATGCTTCATTTGTAGGGTGCTATAAACCTACGGGAAATAGAAGTCATAAAACAGAGTATACTAAACAGCAACTTATTGATATTTTAACGAATATGAAAAATGCTGGTTTGAGTTATCCTTTACATAGATTTGCGGTTGAATATTACTTTGCTCTTGAACCCTTGTCACGAGCTGAGAAAGAAGAAATTATTCTTACTGCAGGATTTACTAACGCATATCTTGTTGAGATGGATAAGTCAATAGCTGCAGGTAAGCATATCAAATATATAGACAAAGAAAATACGATATCATATGAATTTTCTCCTCAGATTTTCACAAATGCATATATAAAGGCTTGGAAGGATACTAGTAAGTTTGTATATCTTATTATTGAGGAAATAAACCGAGGAAATTGTGCTCAAATATTTGGTGACTTATTTCAATTGCTTGACCGGGATAAAGAAACTGGTAAATCTGAATACCCAATAAAGGCCGATAAAGATTTGGTCGCATATATTGAGAAAGAATTGGGTGTTGGGCATGAAGGTATAAAGAACGAAGAATTATGTTTGCCTCCTAACCTCATTATTTATGCAACCATGAACACTTCTGATCAGTCGTTATTCCCGATGGATAGTGCATTTAAACGCCGTTGGGACTGGGAATACGTACCTATCAATTACAATAAGGATATTGATTCTGGTAAATTCATTATTAAGATTGATGATACAGAATATCTTTGGGTTGATTTCTTGGAGATTGTTAATGAGAAGATATATGATGTTACAAACTCGGAAGATAAACAGATGGGTAATTTTTTCATTAAGAAGAATGTTGAAGCCAAAGAGTTTGTAAATAAGGTTATGTTCTATTTGTGGAATGAAGTTTGTAAAGAAGAATATGGTACACAGCGAAATTTCTTCCGCAGAGGTAAAGAGGGCAATATCGAGTTTAAGTTTACAGACTTGTTTGGAGCTGACCAAACAGCCATCTTAAATGAATTTATGACAGGTTTGGGCGTTAAGCCTAATAGAGCATAAACACATAGAAAAATAGCAGTTGAATAATGATACTTTTATTTGAAGAATATCAATATCCCAAACAACGTTTAAATGAAGCGTTAAGTGGTTATGACTATATGTGTACTGAACTTAGGAATGGCAAAGCTAAAGTTCAGTATGTGGGATATTTTTTCTCAAAAGAAAGGGATGATTCTGTATTTATACTTCCTAAAGTATTCATTGAGGAGCATAACCAACAGAAGCTGGCTTTTGGCAAATATTTGCCTGAGGATATAATTTTTATCAATGCCTTTGAGAATGGCGCTGTAAAGAAGATTATTGATGATAGTGATCATAATGTAATATTTGAGTTGTCTGTATGGATATATCGAGCTATTACCCAGTTTGTAAGCAGGAATATAGATACGAATATAGTAGAGGATACCGTTATACAAAATCCAACAGATGCAAATGGGAATAAATCACAGACGATGCTTGATATAATCTTGCAATTACTGGATTTTCATAAAAAACATCGTCATCTATTTACTTATATATCAATAATTAATGCCAGTGGAAATAATAAAATTCATTGGGCAAAGACTATAAACAAAACACAACCTCTCATGGTCGGAAAAACTCCTTACTATGTTGAGTTTAGAAATAAAAGTAAGGTTGTTAATCTTGATGAGGAGCTAATAGTATTGTTTTATTCAACTCTGGAGTACTTATGTAGTACTTATAACTTTAGAATTAAGAGTGATGTACAATATGAATTGCTATCTGTACAGAAAATAAGTGATTTAATAAAGACAAAACGTGGAACTCGTATTTTGAAGAAGATTCGCAGGAAATATTTTACCGATGAATTCGTAAAATTATGGCGATTATTATTCACATTCTTTGATATGGCTGAGAATATTAAGAGTCATAAGTATCATGAAGATAGATTGCTTGTCAAGAATTTTAATATTGTATTTGAAGACATGATAGACTATCTTATTGGTAGTAAAATGGGGGATATTCCTGATGAGTTAAAGAATCAGGCAGATGGTAAGATTGTAGATCATATTTACAAGTCTAAGTCATTAATTGATGATCATGATATTTATTATGTTGGAGATAGTAAATATTATGCGGAATGGAATGAGATAGGAGCTAATTCTATCTATAAGCAGTTTACATATGCAAAGAATATTATTCAATTCAATATTAATTTATTTCATCATTGGGATCCACAAGAAAAGAGTAAGGAGGAGCCTTTGTTATACAGGGATAGTCTTACCGAAGGTTATAATATAACTCCTAATTTTTTTATCAGAGGAGTCATTGATTCTAAAAACATATCGTATGATGAGGATATTAAAGAGCAGAGCGATATGTTGCGAATTAATAAGCACTTTTATAACAGACTCTTTGATCGTGATACGCTTATACTTAAGGAATATAATATAAACTTCCTGTATGTGTTATCCACATATGCTATTCATATAGATTCGGAGAGTCGTAAACATAAATTGAGAACATTGTTCCGTAATGATTTGATAGAGTCGCTTAATAAAACCTATACCTTTTATAAAGTTAAGTCGCGGGTTGGAGGAATGAGTCTTGAAGAATTAGTGAAAGCCAATTTTTATACATTCGCAGGAAGAATGTATAAGAGTCCTGATGATGAAACTATTTGGGTAGCTCTTGAGAAAGAACGAGCAACTGGTGCTGAAAACGACAGAGAGTATCCTAGTATAAACATTTTAGCTAAAGATGCTATTGTAAGCAAGCCATTGAAAATTTGCGAGAGAGTATCTGAATTTGGTTGTCCTGAAAAGTACTTTAGTAAGCCTAATTGGGGACTTAACTATGTGGAGATTATACAGATGGATAACTCCGAGAGATTGCGACGTGTGTCAGATGAAGATGAGAATGCAATATCTTGATTTATTTTGCTAAGCTTTATACTTGAAAAAAGCTAGTGAAAATGGAGTTGAAAGACTATGGTTTCTTTACAAAAAAGAGAATTAACAATGAATGTGAGTGAAACAAATCGGATATCTTTTATTGATAAATCGGTAAAATTGCGAAAAGTTAAAGATGTAGAAGAATTGAATGAACTTATAGCACAATGCCGCGAACAGAATAAGCCTTTTTCATGTTTAGATTTGTCAGATGTTGATTTGAAAAATCTTAATATGACTTGCTTAGATATTGAAAATGTGATATTCAATACTTTTGATGTTAAGGAATCCGAATATAAACAAATTTATAATGTTTGTTTTAAGGGGGCAAGGTTGCACAATGTCAGTTTTGCACAATGTCAGTTAGTGCGTTGTAACTTTGATAAATGGGAACTAACGTTAAAAGAGCAGGAGAAATTATCACTAGAGTTGGAAATAAATGCTGGGCAAAAACGTGAGACATATTTAGAGGAGGTAGATTTTTTCTTTTGTCGATTTGAAGCATGTCGTTTTAGAAAAACAAATATTAAGATCGCAGATTTTAGATATTCTAAGTTTATTGATTGTTCGTTGGGTGGAAGTTGTATTGGATTGGGGGATTTCTACATGGCAGCATTCAGTGGTACCACGAATTTTACCGATTGTTTATGGTCGCATTGCAGTATAACTAATGCAACTTTTGAGAATCATTGTTTAAGAATAAAGAGCATTAACAAACTAGCTCAAGAGTGCTATAAAGATTATAGTGAAATAATCATAGGTCACAAAAGATGGTTTAAACAAAATCCTTGTGCAGACTTCAGTCATCAAAATGATGATGAAGACAAAAATCGTAAGACAAAGAGCCAGGCATACATACATCAAGAAGCCAGTGAAGTATATGCTCTTCTCAGTGGTTTTTATGCGGGTAAAGGCTTGTTTAGAGATTCGAATTTTGCATATGAACGTGCCAAACGCAATGAGGCTTTGAAACACTACTTTACACTAAAGGATGCGTTAATAAACATGCGTATGAACCTGTATAAGAATGTAGGTAATATTTGTAAAAGTTTAGCTGGTCTATTTTACTTCTTGCTGTGTTGGATAATGGGGTTTGGCTATAAAATTACAAATGTTCTTATATGTTTCATTCTTCTAGTCATTGGGTATTCTTTTGTTTTTCACATAAAAAAAGATGATTATATGACCTTGTATAATGGGGCTGGTTGTAGTCTTGACAACTCTATAGGGGGATTAAAGAAAATTGAGGATTCTATGGCTTGGTATAATGAATTAGCATATAGTCTTAATAATTCTATGGGGCCATTTGAAAGATTCATTGAGATTGTTGGATGCTGGTTAAGCAGTTTACAAACAACTGCTGGACTGCTACTTATTGGTTTTGCCGGTTTCATCATTGCTAATAGAATCAGAAATAACTATTGAGTATCGAAAGAACAAGTCTCACTGATTGTAATTATGCAAGGTTAAGAGGTGTGATCCCGTCAGAACAGAACTATCATGGTTTTGAGCTTTTTTGATATAAAGGATTATATTGGCAAAGTGTGGGTATTGGAGAAGCGGAATAACGTAATATTTTTATCTTATGAGAATTCTTCAATTATCAGATACGCATAATCAGCATGCGCGGCTGACGGAACTTCCGGAGGCGGATGTGGTGGTGCATTGCGGAGATTTTACAGAAAACGGAACGGAAGAGGAGGTACTTGACTTCCTGAACTGGTTTGCGGGACTTCCGTATCCTCATAAGCTATTTGTGACAGGGAATCATGATTTGTGCCTCTGGGATGCGGAGGGGATTGAGGACCTGCCCGACGGGATGCACTTTCTGCAAGACCGTGGGTGCGTGATCGACGGAGTGAGGTTCTTCGGCCTGGCTTACAATCATCCGGAAAGTTTGATTCCTGACGGGGTGGATGTGCTCCTTACGCACGAGCCTCCGGTGATGTTGCTGGACAAGTCGGCCGGAACGCATTGGGGGAATGCACCGCTTCGCCGACGGGTACTGGAAGTAAAGCCACGCTATCATCTGTTTGGGCATGCTCACGAAGCTTGGGGAGTGATGAAGATGGAGGACGTTGTGTTTTCTAATGGGGCCTTGGCGGACAACTGCAACAGGTTGTGCCGCCGGCCCCGGTTGTTTGCCTTATGATGTCAGGGCAGATGTACTTCTATTCTTCTGCTTCTTGCGTTTGTTGCAGAATCGTTTTTCCGTTGTGCTGCACTTTCAGGGTAGCTTTATCGCCCATGGTTACCACATAGCGGTAGCTGCCTTTTGAGAATAGGAAGGTGTTGTCCTTTTCTACGTAGCTGCCGGTCAGCACCAGTTCGGGAGTATCTGACATCTGCTGTGTGCTTTTCCAGGAAGCATATCGCATGGTTTCTTCGTCCAGCTTGTCGATTCGGATGATGTAATCTTTCGTTCTGAAAAATAGTTCCAGACGCTGGTAGTGATGCAATTGGGGATGCAGCCAGAAAGGAGCTCCGGTTTTCTGATAGACGAAGTCCGTACCATTGAAATGGTAGATGTCGTATCGGTCGGTAATGCTGCTCATGCTGTCTGTAGTGGCCACGTACAGGTTTTGTGCTTTTGGGTCGAATTGGAAGAGCCAGTCCCATCCTTCGCCCAGATTCGCAAGGAAGTACCAGTCGGCTGCGGTGTGTTCCAAGCCTACGGTGTCTGTGCGCTTACCGTGGCGTACGAAGCAAGGGGCGCTGACGAGGTTTCCGTCTTTTATCCGCATGGCTACCAAGGAATTGGTGGAATAGTTACCGGATATTCTGAAATAATCGTCGGCGATGTACAGTTTGCTGCCGTCTGTACAAGGATAGGTATAGATGGTGTCGATGTAGCTGCCGTAGTCCATTTCATCGTGCTCGCCGTCGGGGTGCAGTTGCATGTCGAGCGACTGGTGGACAGCTTTTATTTCCGTTCCGCTTCTGTACTGGATGAGGTTACCCCAGCAGATCATGGTTCCGCCTTCGCCCGTATTCCATGAATAGATGCGCAGGCATTTGTCGGCTGAGGTGGCGATGGTGACGTATTCCTTTTCGATACTTCGGGTGAAAGGGTAGGAGAAGGTGGCAGTATCAGAAAGTACCCAGTTGACCAGGCCTTCATGGGAAGGTCCGAAAGAAATTTCCAGGACTTCCTCTTCTGATTTTGCCTGAGAATCCTCGAGCATTTTGAGCTCTTTCTTTTCCATTTCTTTCATTTTTTCCGTCTGAGCTGTACGGGATGGCTTGCATGCAGAAATTGTTACAAAGGAAAACAGCGACAAATATAGTAATGAATAAGCTTTCATGTTTTTACGGGTTGGGTGTGTATTTGGGAGATAAAGATACTACTTTTTCAGCTGATTCCATACGGTTTCTACCCACCGGCGGATATTCTCCCGGGCGACTTCCGGACGGACGGCTTCTGCAAGGGGCATATCGTCGGGCGTAAGGCTGTCCACCCGACTGAACCCGGCATTCAGCAGGGATTCGGTATCGCTGGCTTTTCCGGCTACCAGCCAGACGGGAACATGCTGTGTCTGTGCTCGCCGCATCACCCGTTCGGGAAGCTTGCCCATGAGTGTCTGACGGTCGGCATGTCCTTCGCCGGTAATGACGAGGTCAGTATGTGTCAGGAGGGTGTCGAATTCACAGAGGTCGAGCAGGAGGTCGGCACCCGATTGGGTGGTAGCCTGAAGATATTGCAGGAAGGCGTATCCCAGTCCGCCGGCAGCTCCGGCACCAGGTTGGAAGGATGCGTCTCTGCCCATGCGTCGGGCGGATTCTTCGGCAAACTGACGGGCGCGTCGGTCCAGTTCTTCCACTATCTCGGGAGTGGCTCCTTTCTGTGGGGCGAAGATGTGAGCGGCGCCTTCCGGTCCGTAGAGCGGATTACGTACATCGCTGGCCAGTATGAAGTGGCAGTCGGACAAGGGGCCTTTCAGCACGTCTTCTATCGTGCCACCGGGAGTCAGGGAATCGGTGAGGCCCTGAAGCATGCCTTTTCCGGCATCGCTCGTACCGCTTCCACCCAGTCCGATGAGGAAGCGCCGGCATCCGTGCCGTACGGCGTGTGCCACGAGTTCGCCTACGCCGTAGGTGGTGGCCACTAACGGATTGCGTTCCTCGGCAGATAGGTACGTCAGTCCGCAGGCTTGCGCAGTTTCAATGACGGCGGTTCCATCGGGAGCAATGCCGTAGCAAGCGGTGACGGGGCGCATCAGCGGGTCGTGTACTTTCGCTTGGAGAAGTTGCCCGTGGAGGGCGGTAATAAAGGCCGGAAGCATCCCTTCGCCTCCGTCGGACATGGGGAGGGAACGGACTTCTGCCCCGCGGGCGGTGAGGGCCTGCGAGAAGGCGGCTTCCACTTCTTCGGAAAAAAGGCAGCCTTTAAAGGAATCGATGGCGAGCAGGATTTGCATGAGTGTGGTGTTAGGGATTAATTGTGCAGGCAAAGTTACAGGTTTTGTGTAGAAAAGCCATGAAGGGAGTACGACAAATTGGCCGTTGGTCAGGAGGTGCGGTATTGTTTGGGCGACAGGCCTGTGATGCGCTTGAAGTATTTCCCGAAAAAAGACATATTCGTGAAATTAAGCGCATAGGCTATGTCGTGTATGGAAAGGTTTGTTGATTTCAGCTGAGCCTTTGCGTCCATGATTACCATGGAGGTGA
>ENA-OPMV01000172-OPMV01000172.1-human-gut-metagenome-genome-assembly--contig:-NODE-172-length-20128-cov-2.925771_pt1 | contig 20128 bp, 13 predicted proteins | sample MGYA00241531_ERZ501759 | MGnify/ENA primary metagenome ERZ501759 (study PRJEB25962, sample SAMEA2042555) | human gut metagenome | biome: human gut; feature: human-associated habitat; material: faeces...
ACTTGATCTGCTCTCGCACATGAAAAGGCTACGGCATATACTGGCGCTGGCACTAATTATACTGGTGGCAGGAATGATTTATATGGGCAGGAATATCCATATTTTCCACAAGAAGCAACGGCTGAATAAGGAACTTACTCTTGAAGAAAACTCGCAGGTAACATTGTCAGAAAAACAGCAGAGTCTGGAAGAAAGGCTAGAAGCTTTTCAGCAATCTGCCATTTATCTTCATTTTTGTCGTGTTACTCAAAGCCGGGAGCTGAGTGAAGACCATTGGCGGCAATTGGTTAATGCTTTAAACAAGGTGTATCCTACATTTATATCTAAACTATACAGCCTGAATCCTAAATTAACAGAATTAGAGCTTCGTACCTGCTGTTTGATTAAAATCGGGATATCGACCAATAGGATATCAGCACTTATCGCCCACTCTCCTTCTGCCGTCAATTCGATACTGACCCGTTTGTATCATAAAATGACAGGAGAAAAGACAAACATGTCTGTAGCCAGGGAGTTTTTGAAACGTCTGGAATGATATTTCCTGTATAAAGGAGTGGATTTTTTGTTCAATTAATGTGGATTTTTTAGTTAAATTCATTCTATAAGCATTCGTTCGCACCCCTCTTTTCAACATCCTAAATAACTGGTTATCAATACGCTTTCATAATGCGTAAAAAATGCGTAATCGTTTTTCACCCTCCAATATGCATTTCCTATACTTTTGTCGGTGAATTTTAAATGGAAAAGAGTTATGAAAACACTACTTTTTATACTTTGTTTGGGTTCGTCCATATCTCCAAATTAGAGGTCAATGAACAACCCAGAAAATACTAAGAATATCATTTTTTATCTTAAAACAATTTGTTTCATCGTTCGAAATTAAATGATACACTATTAACTTCAAACGATTATTCAACATAACACATTTCTTATGAATAAAACCGGATTATTAATAATGTCATTGGCATTATTGGGCAATTCTATGCAAGCGCAGAATAAATTATACGGGACAGTAGAAAACAACGGAAAGCCATTGCCCTATGTAACAGTCCGCCTGCTAGAAACTGATTCAACTTTTGTTTCAGGAGTTACCACAGATACATTGGGGAAATATGTCTTCAGCAATATAGAGAAAGGAAACTATTTAGTAGCTCTCAGCTCAATCGGCTATAAGCCAGCGTTCATCCAGATAAAAATGTCTGATAAAAATTTAGAAGTTCCTCTTGTCACACTGGAAACAGAAAACGTTGTACTCGGAGAAGTCGTGGTAAAAGGCAGTTCATTTATACGTAAAGATGATCATGTATTGGTGATTCCGGACAAGCAGCAGGTGAAACATGCCTCAACGGGATATGACTTACTATATAACCTGATGATTCCAAGCATTGAAGTGAACAAACGTACAGGAACAGTATCCACTTTCGGCGGCGAAGTCAGTCTGTATATCAATGGGGAGAAAGCCGATTACCGAGATGTGCAAAGCCTCCGCCCTCGTGATATAGAGAATGTGGAATATTATGACGTCCCCACAGGTAAGTATGCCAATGATGTAGCCGCCATCAATTATATAGTAAAACAATATAAAGCCGGAGGATATATAGCATTGGATGGCAAACAAAATATCGGTTATTTGGCAGGAGATTATAATGTCAGTTCTAAAATTAACCAAGGAAACACCTCCTATTCTGTTTGGGGAGGATATAATATGAAAGATGTGGAAGGGGCTCATATAGAAAGCTCTGAAAAGATTTATTTCCCCAATTACGAAGTAGACCGTAACCGTATAACAGCTGATTCAAAAAACCGCAACAATCAACAATATGCACAATTGAAAATTAGTAATAGCACACAAAAACACAATATTTCCGCTCAAGCTTCCTTTGTCCGTGATGATATACCGGAAGAGAGCAGAAGTGATTTATTGAGTTATTCTGGGAAATATACACACTCAGCAAATAGCAAAGAGAAAAAAATATCAGAAAGTATTCAGCCGTCTGCTAGTTTATATGGACGGTTTAAATTGACAAAAAATCAGGAACTGGAATTTAAGCTTAAAGGTACATACAGTCAGAATAATTATACGCGTACTTATATTGAAGAAAAACAAACTTCATTGTCAGATGTAGAGGAAGACATGTACTCTATGGAGTTTTCTGGGAAATATACGATGCAGATGAAAAAACGAAATTCTCTTAATGTAGCTTTATATCATTTACATAATGTATCCTCATCTACTTATATGGGAGATTATGATTCTTGGCAGCATCTATGGTCTGGAGAAACTTTGTTGTTTTTGACTTATGCACAAAAATGGGGTAAGCATCTGACTATGATTCTTTCCCCCGGCATATCTATGCTGAATTATAAACTGCACGACGAAAATCTTCAACAATACTTTTACCCTCGTTTGAGAGCTAATTTAGTTTATCAACCGATGAAAAGGCATCAGATTCGTTTGTCTGCCAGCATTGGTAATTCAACTCCGCAGCGTTCATTGTTGAATGATATAGATCAAACAGTGGACTTCATACAGATACAAAGAGGGAATCCCAACATGGGAACGACTAAGTTCTATCGTGCAGATATTATTTATAGTGGTTTATTGGGTAACTTGAATCTACAAACCCGATTTAACTATACTGGATATATAGATAATGTTTTTTCTCAATATTATATAGAAGGTGATAAACTTATTAATACTTTTTACTATGGTGATAATGCACACGTATTAACCGCTAATATTAATTTGGCTTATCGCATTTCTAATGGATTGCGTACAAAATTATCAGGAAGTTACAGTCATAACATAACAACAGGATATTTCCCACATTCATATAACAATGTCGCAGGACAGTTGGATATAAATTACTTTTTGAATGATTTTGCTTTAAATATTTATGGTGGTATCCAAAGTGATAATTTTGATGTATGGAAATTAGCTTATACTAAATCTCCCGCAACCTATGGTGCGTCCGTAAGCTGGAGTCATAAAGGCTGGTATATCGAAGCAGGAACAGAGAACCCTTTCACCAGGCACAGCCGATACCGCGAACATGCAGATTACGGAGTATACCAGTATAATCAGGTACAGACCAGCCGCATCTACCAGCGTACAGGTTACGTGAAACTTGCCTATACTTTCGATTTCGGACGGAAGACTTCGCGCGACAAGAACGACGTAGACCGAAGCATCAACTCGGCTATCATGAAAGTCAACTAGAATCATAGGCTGCTATGGAACACTTCCTGCTGGTATTCTATAGCAGCCTCACCAATTTATTCTCAAACCCTTTTCAATAGCGGACCAGTTTCTTCGGATTCCCGTGCCATGAACAGCCCAGACAGAATACTTCGCTCACATCGAATCCGTCGAGCGACTCTTCCGGATTTTTAGGTATAACCTCTCCTCCCTCAACAACGTATACCAGACGGCGGTCGCCTGCTTCATTCTTTACATACATGGCAGCAATCTTACACTGCGGACAAAGCATTTTTCTCATTTCTCTATGCTGATTTTTATTAACTTTACAAAAATATAAGATAGAAACAAAAAAAGAATAGTTGTGGTTCTTTTAACAAAAGAAAATTCAGCAAACCGGCATATATTCATATTGAAAAGCTTTATTTTGCAGAAATTATTTTAAGACGCATGAACAATACAACGCTCTATATTAAAAACATGGTGTGCTACCGCTGTATTATGGTGGTAGAAGACTTGCTTGCCAAACTGGGCTTTACACCCTTGCATGTTGAGCTGGGAAAGGCTATCATACAGGAAACTGTCGGAAAAGCCGAACTGGAACATATCCGGCAAACGTTACAGTCTGTGGGATTTGAACTGATAGACGACAAACGCAACAGGCTGATAGAGCAAATCAAACAGGAAATTATCCGGCTGGTACATAGCCAAAACGGTGAACTTAAAACAACTCTGTCGGACTTTCTTGCCGACAGGCTTCATCACGATTACAGCTCCTTAAGCAAACTGTTTTCGGAAACCAATGGCATTACAATAGAAAAATACTTCATTTCACAAAAAATAGAGCGCGTAAAGGAACTACTTGTGTATGATGAACTCTCACTGAACGAAATCGCTTTCCTGCTAAATTATTCGAGTACGGCTCATCTTAGCCGGCAGTTTAAAGAAGTGACCGGCACTACTCCTAGCGAATTCAAAAAACAAAAGATCCAATTACGCAAAGGACTGGATGAAATCGTATAAATCATATCCATAATTTTATAACATACACAATGGTCTGCCGGTGTATCTTTGCGCCAGAATCAAAAAGAAAAGAACAATGACAGACCAACAAATAAAAAAACAGACTTTCCCCGTACTGGGCATGAGTTGTGCCGCCTGCGCTGCACGTGTTAACAAAACATTGAGCCGGCAGGAAGGGGTGTACTCGGCCAATGTCAATCTGGCAACAGCTATCGCTACCGTAGAATATGATCCGTCGCTCTGCTCGCCCGAAATGATGAAGCAGGCTGTACAAAACGCAGGATTCGACTTGCTGATTGATACGGCTAAAGAAGCCGAAAAAGAGGCTGAAGACACACATGCCGCCCATTACAGGCAATTGAAGTTCCGGACTATATGGGCTATTATCCTATCGCTTCCTGTCGCTATTATCGGAATGTTTTTCATGGATATGCCATATGCCAATTACATCATGTGGATATTATCTACTCCTGTGGTGTTCTGGCTGGGAAGCGGATTCTATGTCAATGCCTGGAAGCTGCTGAAGCACCGTTCTGCCAATATGGACACACTGGTGGCAAACAGTACCGGAATCGCCTATCTGTTCAGCTTGTTCAACTTGTTTTTTCCCGATTTCTGGCTATCAAGGGGAGTGACTCCGCATGTGTATTTTGAAGCGGCCAGCGTGATTATCGCCTTTATCCTGCTGGGACGCACACTGGAAGAACGCGCAAAAGGCAATACATCGGCTGCTATCAGGAAACTGATGGGACTACAGCCCCATACAGTTATCATCGATGACGGAACCGGCGAACGGGAAGTAAGTATTGAACAGATTGTTCCAGGCAACATGATTGTCGTGAAACCGGGAGAACGTATCGCTGTAGACGGAACCGTAACGGAAGGCAGTTCTTTCATCGACGAAAGTATGCTGAGCGGCGAGCCAATTCCTGTCTGTAAGTCGGCAGGAGCAAAAGTATATGCAGGAACCATCAACCAGAAAGGAAGTTTCCGGTTTCGGGCTGAAAAGGTGGGAGCTGATACGATGCTTTCTCACATTATTCATCTGGTACAGGAAGCTCAGGGAAGCAAAGCGCCCGTACAGCAACTGGTCGACAAAATTGCAGCTGTATTCGTCCCTGCTATCATGACAATTGCCGTGCTTACTTTCATTGCATGGATCGTGCTGGCGGAGAACGGCTTTACGCACGGACTGCTGGCAGCCGTTACCGTACTGATTATTGCCTGTCCGTGCGCCTTGGGACTAGCTACCCCTACGGCTATTATGGTGGGTATCGGCAAAGGGGCCGAAAACGGTATACTGATCAAGGATGCCGAAAGTCTGGAAATGGCCAAAAAGATAGATACGATTGTACTCGACAAGACGGGAACCATAACGGAAGGGAAACCTGTGGTGACAGACATTGTCTGGGAAGCTGAGAATGCTGATATACAGCGTATCTTTCTGGGACTGGAAAAGCATTCCGAACATCCGCTGGCTACAGCCGTAGTGCAGGCATTATCTCAGGCAAATGCTGATAACGGAGGGGATTGTCTGCTAACCGGTTTCGAAAGTATTACGGGGAAAGGTGTGAAAGCAAGCTGGAACGGCAAAACGTATTATGCAGGAAACCGCCGGATGCTTGCTGAAAAGGGTATTACTATCTCTCCTGTCCTTTCAGAAAAGGCTGAAGCTTTCGCACAGGAAGCCAAAACCGTCATCTGGTTTGCCGACGAACAGCAGGCACTGGCAACCTGCGCCATTGCCGACCGGATAAAGGAAACATCGAAAAAGGCCATCGCCGAGTTACAGCAAAGAGGTATTTCGGTTGTCATGCTGACGGGTGACAATGAGCAGACTGCCCGTCGGATTGCTGCGGAGGCTGGTATCGCCGAATTCCGCGCGGAAGTATTGCCTCAGCAAAAATCGGAGTATATCAAACAGCTTCAGGCGGAAGGAAAGCATGTAGCCATGGTTGGCGACGGCATCAACGACAGCGCCGCCCTTGCCCAAGCTGACCTGAGTATCGCCATGGGACAAGGAAGCGACATCGCCATGGATGTGGCAAAGATGACCATTATATCGTCGGACCTGACTAAAATAAGCGAGGCCATCCGGCTTTCGACACTCACCGTACGTACTATTCGCGAGAACTTATTCTGGGCATTTATCTACAACCTGACAGGAATTCCCGTAGCGGCAGGTGTGCTTTACCCTTTCACGGGATTCTTGCTGAACCCGATGATTGCGGGAGCTGCCATGGCATTCAGTTCGGTTTCGGTAGTAACAAACAGCCTCCGACTGAGAATGAAGCGAATCAGATAGTCCTCTAAATCAACATATCAAATCAATGCAGACTGCCTGCCTGTTGTCTTTTATGCATGAAACGTTTTGCAAGATATTTACGCACCGGTTCATCGTATAACTTCAGACACAGGTAGGCTAAAACGATATTACCGGCCATCAACAAGGTTGCAACTTCCCATGTTTCTCCGAAAGTGAAATACTGATTCTTTATCAGCCACGCGTAAAACAGGTAATAGAAAGGATAATGAATGATATAAACGGGGAAAGATATATCGCCCAAGAATTTACATACGGAAGAGGAAACCGTATCGGTGGTAGAACCGGAAGCGCCTAGCCATACCAGAACCGGGAAAACAATCATAATGCACACCATTTCAAACACGCCGTTGTAACAGATGGGTTCCAAGCCCGGAATAAACGGTACGTAAAACAGGCATATCAATACCAGTGAACAAATCCAGAATGCGCCACGAACTTTCACGGGTTTAAAATAACGGCACACCAGCATACCAAGACTGAACGGGAAAAGCATGCGCAGCAAGCCTCCGATGAAATTGACAGAGTCGAGTGTCCATCCTACTCCGAGCGAACCGTAGCCCGAATAATCGGTCAGTGTAAAGAAGGCTAAGCAAATTCCCATGACGGCCGTCCACACAGCCAGCGCTTTGTTGCTGAAACGATGAATAAACAATGCGTACAAGATATTGCCTATATACTCGAAGAAAAGTGACCATGCAGGACCATTCAGCGGAAACATTTCGCCATTTCCGCGTATTTCGTAACTGCAACCCGGCACGGCGGGGATAAAGGACATGGCGCACAAAAGGGCAATCATCACTGCTGATGTGGCAACATGTGTTCCGTCCCACTGCACACTTCCCTGTAACAAGAAGGTTATTACTCCCAATACAGCTCCCATTACGACCATGGGATGCAGACGGATTAAACGGCGCTTAAAGAAGTTGCCGGAAGACATTGATTTTCCCCAGCGGTCGTCATACGCATAAGCGATGACAAATCCGGACAAGATAAAAAAGAAGTCTACGGCCAAATATGCATGATTAGGAGTTTCGATGATTGGGGCATTTGCCGCAAAAGCATATCCTTCAAAAACATGATACCATAAGACCAAGATAGCAGCTACCCCACGCAGACCGTCGAGCAAGTCGTAATGAGGCTTTGTATCAGAAAAAGCTGCAGATGCTTTTAATTGTTGCATGATTATCGATTTTTAAATTAAACAAATAAACTTTCAAGGTTAATCACACAACAAAGGTAGCCTCTATCCGCCAATAAAAAGTTGTCCTACATCAAAATCGGCTGCTATTATGCCTTATCATTCTCATTCGAGCGAAGCCTGCTCAACGTAGAGAGAGTAATGCCCAGATAAGAGGCGATGTAGCCTAAATTGGTTCTCTGGCAAACATACGGAAACTGTTTCTTGAACTCTTCATACCGCTGTCTGGCCGGAAGTGTAAGCCTTTCCTTATGACTTCTGTGCAGCCTTCTGTATTCATTCTGATGTATGATTCTCCCCCAGTTACAAAACTCAAGATTGGTTTCGAACAGCCGTCTTAAATCTGTCAGTTCTATTCTATACACCTCTACGTCTTCCAGTGTTTCAACAAATTCTTCGCTCTTTTTATTATAATAGAGTTCGTCCATACTGAAGACAATCCCTCCCTCACACGAAAATGAGGTCGTAATTTCTTCTCCGTCTACCAGCCAGAAAGAACGCGTCATTCCCTTTTCTATAAAATAAGCGTATCGGCAGAAAATATTCTCTTTTATAAGCTGATATCTTTTGGGATAATTACATTTTACAACAAGATTTTCCAGTTCCTTCACTGTTTCATCCGATATAGGACATAAGGCCCTCATACACGCTATTACATGCTTCATAATACTATTTCGTTTTTCAAATGACAAAGATAAGCAAGAGAAACAAAAAGCATCACGAACCGCAAAAGATTTTAGCAGAACGCAGGAGAGGTTGCAGTGTTTCGGAAAATAGTTGTATCTTTGAACAAAAGATTAATAGGTAAGGGCTTTACTTTGTTTGTTATGTAAAGTCATTTTATTCAAGGATATTCATCTGCCATGTCTGGAAACTTAACGAACCACATCGAACTGCAATCTTTCGATTTATATAATCGCATCGAACAAATTCACCGTCAACCTACAGCCGCTCCCGAAAATATCCGGGCCAAATATATTCTTTTATACAAAGTGCTCGAACAGGCATGTTACGAACTGACGGCAGGGGTTACGTTCTCTTTCGCAAATTTGTTTTCACGCCTCGACTATATCTGTAAAGAGAAACGGATGACTCCTTCGGACAAATATGCCATACAGACCATGCGACGCAACTGCAACGCTGCCATGCGCGACGATTTCCGTCCCGTAATGGAAGAATACCTGTACGACCTCCGTGCCATAGTCCGTTTCGTTTCCCTGGCTTTCGATGAAGATATTCCAGCTTCTTTAATTCCGGAAATTCCACATTCGAACCGTCCTTATCGCGGTACGCAGTACTCACGCATCCCCTATATACGCGCAGCCGTAAGCAGTTGGGATGATACAAAGATATTTGCGGCAACCGACAGTGATGAAGATCCTTTCATCATCATTGACTATGCAAAAGGAGGATATAACAGCGACATGCTTTACTTAAAAGACTTGCTTGCTGAAAATCTTCAGCTGAATCTGCTGGATGTACATGTGGATGAAGAGAATCATTATATACCGAACCTGATTGTCATCCATCCCGACTACCTGATAGATATCAGTTCGCTGGCTGCCTGTTTCCGCGAGTACGGGCATCATCCGCTGAACTTTTTCATGAACAAGGTCAAGCCAAAGGCTAATACGGCTCCTATTCTGCTGGGTAACCTGGCCAGCCAGTTTCTGGATGATTATATAAACGAACGCGAAGATGCCCCGGTAGCCTATAGCACAACGGTCAAGAAGTTTTTTGCTTCAGCGGCTTTGGAGTTTTGTACCTGCCCTATTCCCGCCAACTTTCACGAGCAGGCGCAGGCACAAATGATGAACATCCGCTCGTTTGTACACGATGTACTGCCACATAATATTCAGGCTTTCGACAAGCACAATACCTTGCTGGAGGCTTCTTTCATCTGCGAACAGCTTGGCTTGCAGGGACGTGTCGATATGCTTCAAAAGGATTTCAAGGTACTTGTGGAACAGAAATCGGGAAAACGGGATGAATACAACCGGCGTCATAAGGAGGATCATTTCATCCAGATGATGCTTTATCAGGGGGTACTGATGTATAACTTCGGACGGAAGACGGAGGACTTGCAGACTTTCCTGCTTTATTCCAAATATACCGATGGCCTCATGATAGAACATTTTGCCGAAACTTTGTTTCGTGAGAGCATACATCTGCGCAACCGGATAGCGGCACGCGAAATGGCTTTCGGTGACGGAGCTATCGCTTCTGTAACGGAAGAACTGAGCACCGACCTGCTGAACGAGCTACAGGTGAGCAACCGCTTATGGAATGATTTTCAAGAACCGCAGTTGCAGGAAACAATCAATACGCTGAAACGCTGTACGCCACTGGAACGGGCCTACTTCCAGCGGTTCTTCACCTTTGTATCGAAAGAGCAGATACTAAGCAAAACGGGAGGAAAGAATGATTCTTCGAACGGATTTGCCGGCCTTTGGCACACTCCTCTTGCCGAAAAAATCGAATCGGGAAATATTCTGCTCGGACTGACGGTCACCGAAAAGCGTCAGAGCGGACCGGGAAAAGGATACGATATTATCGAACTCCATATACCGCAACAGGGGGAAGACTTCCTGCCCAACTTCCGCACGGGGGATATCATCATTTTTTATGCATATCAAAAGGAGCCTGACGTACGCCAACAGATACTGATGAAAGGCAATATACTCGACATACAGGCTAACAGCCTTACTATATTGCTGCGTAACGGACAGCAGAACAAGGATATCATAGGTGGAGCCGATGAAGTGTTTGCCGTAGAACATGACTCGTCTGACTCTTCGGCCATGAATGCCATGCGCGGACTATATGCGTTCCTGTCTGCCCGAACCGACCGTAAAGAACTGTTGCTGGGGCTACGTACTCCGGGGAAACATCCGGAACGTACACTGAACGGTTCGTACGGACGTTTTGACGAACTGATTCTGAAAGAAAAGCAGACGGACGATTACTTCCTGCTGGTAGGTCCTCCGGGAACCGGAAAGACATCGTGTGCCTTGCGGTATATGGTAGAAGAAGCTCTGACCGATCCGGAAGCTTCTCTCCTGCTTTTGTCGTACACCAACCGGGCTGTTGATGAGATCTGTAGCATGCTGGTCGACTCGGGCATCGCAGAAAGTACTCCTTTTATCCGGATAGGCAGTGAACTGTCATGCGATAAACGTTTCGCGCCTTACTTATTGAAAAACAGCCTTGCCGACTGCCCCAAGCTGACGGATATTCAGCAGAAAATAGCTCATACACGCATTTTCACTGGTACTACGACTGCGATAAACAGCCGTCTGCACCTGTTTAATCTGAAACATTTCACACTGGCTATCATCGATGAGGCTTCACAGATATTGGAACCGGATCTGGTCGGTATTTTATCGGCACGTCACGATCGTAATAACGCAATCGACAAGTTTATATTGATAGGCGACTACAAGCAGTTGCCCGCCATCGCCCAGCAGGAAGAGGAAGAAGCTCGCGTAGATGATCCGCTGTTACAGTCTATCGGACTGAACGACTGCCGCAATTCGCTTTTCGAGCGTTTGTATAAACAGAGTAAGGAGGATTTCAGGAGTATTCTGCATAAACAGGGACGTATGCATCCTGCCATATCGGAATTTCCTAACCAGACATTTTACTATCGTGAGCAACTGGAGCCAGTCCCGTTGCCGCATCAGGAGGAGTGCTTGCCCTACGCCTCCGCACCTGCCCCACAGGATAATCTGGATAAATTAATACAAAGCCGCCGTATGGTGTTTATCCCCGCAGATGCTCCCGACAATCTCGCTTATTCGGAGAAAACGAACATCAATGAAGCACGAATTGTCGCCGCTCTGCTCGAACGTATTTACCGGATGACTTCCGGCACTTTTGACGCCTACAAGACTGTGGGGGTGATTGTCCCGTACAGAAATCAGATAGCGATGATACGCAGAGAGATTGCCAGAAAAGGAATCCCGGAACTGGCCCATATTTCCATTGATACGGTAGAACGCTATCAGGGAAGCCAGCGTGATGTAATCATCTATTCGTTTACCATACAGAATTTCAGTCAGCTGAATTTCCTGACGGCCAATACTTTTCAGGAAGATGAATATGTAATAGACCGAAAACTTAATGTGGCGATCACCCGTGCAAGAAAGCAGTTGTTTCTTACCGGGAACCCACAAATACTGGGGGCAAACATCACATTTTATAAACTGATGGAATATATCCGCATGAACAACGGATATATCCAGACTGATACCGATGCATTCTGCCGGGGAGATTTCATATTGCCTGAATATATGCCGGGATGGGATTTACAATCGGAAAACTATCCTCTTTCTGAAGCGTTCGACCATGCTTTCCGTCATATAGTAGAAGAAAACAGCAAAATAAACAAGGATGAAGCACGTAACCGTGAACTGACTGCTTACGGAAGATGTGATTTCCGGAACGGAACGAATGCCGTTTCTGCATACGAGCAAATACAGCTCTACAACTGCTACTATATGAGGCGTGCATACAGTGCGGCACGTGCTTTGTTCGAAAGCAACGGAGGCTGGCTGTTCAGTGCCGTCCGCAACTTATCGGGACGTGTCGTGTTCTGCGACTTAAGCTACGAAACAGGTGCTTCCGGGCTTGCCTTTATCGACGCATGCCGACGACTCCCTCATCTGGATCTGACTTATATGGGTATTTACCCGACAAAAGAAATGGACGATATAGCCTTGCAGTTCTTCCAGTCGGAAGCGTATCGCCATGCAACTCACTGTTTCTATCCGAGAATATCGGCTGTACCGGCTTCATTCTGGGCGGCACACGCTGTTCTATCTGAATTGATTATTTTCAATGTTTCCAGTCTTTTCGACCGTATATCGGCTCGGGAAGCCCGCTCACTTGCCCTGGAAATCAACCAGCTTGTGCATGCCCGTCCGCTTAACCATTATGCCATCCTTTTCCGTGACGATGCCGGCGAACGCATGAATATCCATTCATACAAGACATTCTGTGCCCATCTTACACAAGAGCTCCGGCCCTTGAATGAACAAATGCCTTTTGCCGGCCAGTTCTTTTACAACTGTAAGGGTACGGATATTCCAAACGCTGAAACATTCATATACGAAATACGTACAAACAAATAATTTACACACTATAACAACCACTGATATGGATTCACCGAAAACCAGACGTGCAGTCATCATAGGAGCAACCTCGGGCATAGGCTATGAGGTAGCACAGTTATTATTAGCCGAAGGATGGTATCTCGGCATAGCAGGAAGACGCCGGGAAAATCTGCTGGAATTTCAGAAGAAATCTCCCGACAGAATAAAAATCTGTGCACTCGACATCAGGAAAGAAGGGGCAGAAAATGAACTGGAGAAACTAATAGGGGAACTGGGAGGCATGGATTTGTTTCTGCAAAGTTCCGGTATCGGTTTCCAGAATTTTGAGCTTTCGCCCGACATCGAACTGAATACGCTTGAAACAAACGGTACAGGATTCGTACGTATGGTAGGATATGCTTTCCGGTACTTCCGCCAGCAGGGTAAAGGTCATATCGCAATCATCAGTTCCATAGCCGGAACTAAAGGCTTGGGTATCGCACCGGCTTATTCGGCAACCAAGCGTTTCCAGAATACATATATCGATGCACTCGAACAATTATCGCGTATGCATCACCTGCATATCAGCTTCACAGACATCCGGCCGGGCTTTGTCGCTACCGGACTTCTGAACGACGGGAAACATTATCCCATGCTCATGTCGCCGAAAACAGTAGCCGCACATATCGTACGAGCCATACACAGGAAACAGCGCATTGCCGTTATCGACTGGAGATACCGTCTGCTAGTATTCTTCTGGAAGCTTATCCCTGCGGGAATCTGGAAACGGATGCCGGTGAAGAACTAACGTTCTTTGGCTACAATGACGTGCAAACGGCGATATACATAGATAAATGCGGGTATCAAGAAGAGATTGGCAAAAAGCCATGCGGTTGGGTCGCCCACACATACTCCTACAAATCCCCAAAGTGGAACAATAATCACACTTACCAGCACACGTGCTATCATCTCTGAAACGCCGGAAAACATGGCAAGCTTGGTATATCCCGCTCCCTGAATGGAATAGCGGAGTATGCTGAGCATGCCCAGCAAGGGGAAGAAAGAAACATTAAAGTGCAGAAATAAGGCTGTATCGGCTATGATTTCCGTTTCATCAGCAGAAATGAACAGCAAGGCAAACTTATCGGCAAATCCCCAGATAAGAGCTGCCACTACAGCTACATAGATTATCATCATCAGTGAAGCCGACTTAATGCCCTGCCAGATACGGCCTGGTTTGCCCGCACCGTAATTCTGCCCGCTGTACGTAGCCATCGCCATTCCCAGACTGTCGAGCGCGCACATCACAAACATCTTGATACGCATAGCGGCTGTGAAAGCTGCCACGCATGCCGTACCCAGCGCATTATTCGCACTCTGAAGCATGATACTGCCAATAGCGGTTATGGAAAACTGAAGTCCCATAGGCACGCCAATGTACATCAGTTGTCTGGCAAGTTCCGGACGGAAGCGACGGTCTGAAGGTTCTGTTTTCAGAATATCAAACTTCCGGTACATATAAAAATAGCATAATACAGCCGAAACTCCCTGAGAAAATACTGTAGCGACAGCAGCGCCTGTTACCCCCCACCCCATAATCAGTATGCAGAAGAGGTCAAGTATAATATTCAAGATTGTTGAGAAAAGCAGAAACCAGAAAGGTGTCTTGCTATCGCCCAACGCACGTATGATGCTGGACAGCAGATTGTAGAAAAATGTACACGGCACTCCGATGAAAGTTACCAGCAGATAGCTGTATGCTCCTTGAAAAATATTCTCAGGCGTCTGCATCGTCCGGAGAATAAAGGCACACAGCAGGCTGGTAAGCAATGCGATGATGACCGACATGACTCCGGCTATTTTCAGACTGACAGAAACATAACGCCGCATCGTCACATAGTCGCGCGCACCAAATTTCTGAGCTACGGGAATAGCAAATCCTCCACAGCATCCGTTGCAGAAGCCTAATATAAGAAAGACCACCGAAGTGCTTGCTCCGACCGATGCCAGGGCATTTATCCCAAGAAATTTTCCGACAATAGCCGCATCAACCAATGAATAAGTCTGCTGCAACAAGTTACCCAGCAATAAAGGTAATGTGAAATTGAAGATCAACGGCAGTGAAGGGCCTGTTGTCATTTCTCTTAATTGTGCCATATCCGTGTCTGTTTCTGAAATAGGTTACAAAATTACGGAAACCCATGGATAATATTGCCGATTTAACAGTTTTCTCATTTTTTATCTTCAAAATCTTGCTATAAATCAAGACTTATTTCAGCGTCTTTCCCTTATCACGCAAATAGAGTAAATGTTTGGGAGTGCCAACAACCTGCGACGTGTATATTCCTGTATGTCCGGAAAACAAATAGGCTACGACACAAGCTATGCCCAGATAAATTCCCGGTTCTATGCCGAACAGTTCGATTCCCATAAAGGTACAGGCTATCGGAGTATTGGTGGCTCCGGCAAAAACGGCTACAAATCCGAGTCCGGCCAATAGGCTCATGGGCAATGGAATGATAAAAGATAAGGCACTGCCTAAGGTAGCTCCGACAAAGAACAAAGGAGTAACTTCTCCTCCCTTAAAACCAACACCAATCGTAAATGTTGTAAAAATCAGTTTCAAGAGGAAATCATACCACATCTGCTGTTCCGAAAAAGAGGCTACGATGGTCGGCACACCCAGTCCGATGTACTTGGTCGTACCCAACAGCCAGACTGCCAAGGCAATTATTATACCTCCTGCTACCGGACGTAAAGGTGGATAGGATATAAACTTTTTTGCCACTCCTCCCCAGAAACCGATAGAACGTGAGAATGCCATCGCGACAACTCCAAATACAATGCCCGAAAGAGCAACCCACAAGATATTTGAAACGCCCAGTTCCGGAACTACAGGAGCCGGATAAAGCGTATGCTCTACGCCCCAAGTATGGCAAGTCAAATGTGCAAAGGCAGCCGACAAAAAGACCGGAAGAATAGATTCATAACGCATTCTTCCCACAATGATTACCTCCAGACCAAATACAGCTCCTGCCAGCGGTGTCCCGAAAATAGAAGCAAAGCCGGCACTGATACCTATTGCCACCATAACCCGATGGTCGCGTCTGGGCAAGCGGAAAAGCTTGGAAAAACGGTCGGCTATTGCCCCTCCCATCTGCACACCGGTTCCTTCACGTCCGGCTGATCCGCCAAACAAATGTGTCAGAACTGTTCCTATATAAACAAGAGGAGCCATCCGAAAAGGAATTATGTCATGCGGAGAACGGATTTCTTCTATCAAAAAATTATTTCCCCGTGACGCCGTACCTGCCAGGTAATGATACATCAGTCCGATGACCAAACCGGCTACAGGAAGCAGGGCTATAATCCACAGATGGTGTTCACGATATTGGGTTGCCCATTCCAGCGAAACCAACAATAAGGCGGAAGCCGAACCGATACACGCTCCGGATATAGCAGAAAGAAAAAGCCACTTGAATAAATAAAAAAGTAAAGGAAACTGTTGCAGTTTCATCGCAATGTTTTGATTTTTCTGAATCTTCATCTCTTGTCTATATTTTGTCAAACAATAAAAATAACTTCTTCGAAAACGGAAGCCGGATTCTTTTTTCAGACAAGCAGATATAGATTTTCCTGCCAGTCTTACTCCAAAGACCAACTCCGGCAGGAACTATCAGCTACTTTATTAGCGGTTTATAACAGGGAAGTCCCATTCCCTCCGATTAAAATCGGGCGCAAAAATACTTGTTTTTTCTGAGCCATACAACTTTTATCTTTCACAACGCATCGAAACATCCATCAAAATACAGATGAAATATTAACAAACTCAACGCCTACAACACATAAACCTCCCGTTTCAGCCAACATATTCAAACGAATAGAATCACAAATTATAGGCTTTCATTTGTAAAATAATCGTATAATTAACCATCTTTCCGTCAAAATCAAACCTCACAAGATTTTATGTGTTAATAATCTATAAACAAATGAACAATTTGAGAGGTATATTTGGCTATTTTCGATAAAATTTACAATTTTGCAACATGAAGAAAAACATTAGATTTTTTCATAGTTAAGGTTTAGGTTAAAAAAATGAGGGGAGCTGTGAAGCTGCCCTTTTTTATTGCCGTTTTATTGGCAACAATCAGATAATTTGGTTACCTTTGGCGGTAGAATTAACACCTCCTTAGTATGGAAGACATCTTAAAGTTTCTGTTAATAGCAGGCATCCTCATTATCGGATTTGTCAAACAAGCCAAGAAGGAAGCCAAAAACACCTCGGCTCCTCCAAGGGATGATAACGACATGCCACACCCTCACAAAACTCATCCACTTCCAGAAAGTTGGGAAGGTATTCCAATCCCTCCTCCCCTACAAACGGACAACACTCAGGCAAAAGAGCAAGCACACAAGCAAAAGGTAAAACCTTTTATCCCCCAAAATTATCAAACTCAACAAACTGTGCAACACAAGCAATCAGTTGCACAAACACCACAAACCAACAGAGCAGAGACCCAAGATACCTCTCCCGCCATCGATATACAATCGGCAGAAGAAATACGCAAGGGTATCATCTGGTCGGAAATCTTACAGAGGAAATATTGAGAAACGAAAAACTTAAAAAACAATATATTAAAGTAAAGTAACGATATAAAATTATGGCATTCAACTACATTTCGGCAGCCGAAGCTGCCAGCCTCATCAAACATGGCTATAACATCGGCCTGAGCGGATTCACACCCGCAGGAACAGCCAAGGCCGTAACGGCCGAACTGGCCAAAATCGCAGAAGCAGAACATGCCAAGGGAAATCCTTTCCAAGTAGGTATCTTTACAGGTGCATCGACAGGTGACTCATGCGACGGTGTATTGTCACGCGCCAAAGCCATCCGCTACCGTGCTCCCTATACAACCAACGCAGACTTCCGCAAGGCTGTAAACAACGGCGAAATAGCCTACAACGATATTCACCTCTCTCAGATGGCTCAGGAACTACGCTACGGCTTTATGGGCAAAGTAGACATCGCCATCATCGAAGCTTGCGAAGTAACTCCCGACGGTAAAATCTACCTGACCGCAGCCGGAGGTATCGCACCTACCGTCTGTCGCATGGCCGATAAAATCATTATCGAACTGAATGCCGCCCATAGCAAGGCTGCCATGGGCCTGCACGACGTATACGAACCACTAGATCCGCCCTACCGCCGCGAGATACCTATCTACAAGCCCAGCGACCGCATCGGAACTCCATACATACAGGTAGACCCCAAGAAGATTGTAGGTGTGGTAGAAACTAATTGGCCCGACGAAGCCCGTTCGTTTGCCGCAGCCGATCCGTTGACTGACAAAATCGGACAAAACGTAGCTGACTTCCTGGTAGCTGACATGAAGCGAGGCATCATTCCCTCCACCTTCCTGCCTCTGCAAAGCGGTGTAGGAAACATCGCCAATGCCGTGCTTAGCGCTTTGGGACACGACAAGACGATCCCGCCTTTCGAAATGTACACCGAAGTTATCCAAAATTCCGTTATCGGCCTCATCCGCGAAGGACGCATCAAGTTCGGAAGCGCCTGTTCGCTCACCGTCACCAACGACTGCCTGCAGGGTATTTACGATGACATGGACTTCTTCCGCGACAAACTGGTACTTCGTCCGTCCGAAATATCCAACAGCCCCGAAGTGGTACGTCGACTGGGTATCATCTCCATCAATACCGCTATTGAAGCCGACCTTTACGGCAACGTCAACTCCACACACATCGGAGGTACCAAGATGATGAACGGCATCGGCGGTAGTGGCGATTTCACACGCAATGCTTACATCTCGATCTTCACCTGCCCCTCTGTGGCCAAGGAAGGCAAGATCAGTGCCATTGTACCGATGGTTTCACACCACGACCATACGGAACACGATGTTAACATCATCGTAACCGAGCAGGGTGTAGCTGACCTACGTGGCAAGAGCCCGAAAGAACGTGCACAAACCATCATCGAGAACTGTGTACATCCCGACTACAAGAACCTGTTGTGGGATTACCTGAAGCTGACTGACGGTAAATCACAAACTCCGCACGCCATCCGTGCCTCCTTGGGTATGCACGCCGAACTGGCCAAGAGTGGTGATATGAGAAATACCGACTGGGCACAATATTAACAGACGCTTATCAATAACCTTTTAATAAGCGAATAAACGACAAGGGATAAAGAAGTGGATGCTACGAAATCCATCTTCTTTATCCCTTGCTTATATGAAAAAAGCCACCCTGGAAATCACTTCCCGGAATGGCTCATCTTCTTATAAAAGAATATAAAGAGAGATTAGTATCTATTCCTGTCCTCCACCCAATGCACAATAAAGCGTAATCACACTCTGTATTTCACTGAAGCGATTGGCTGTCTGAGTAAGTTGGGCACTCAGTAGATTTTGTTTGGCAGTAAGCACTTCCAAATAAGTCGTGGTACCATGCTCCATGAGTAAAGAAGTACTCTCTACAGCTTTCTGCAACGAAATTACCTGCTTATCCAACAACAGGCTTTTATCTCGACTGGTCTGCCAGGCCGTCAATGCATCGTTCACTTCGCTGCCAGCGTTCAGCAAAGTCTGCTGGAAAGAAAGAGCGGCTTCTTCCTGTTGCGCCTTGCTAATCTTAAGCTGTCCCAACAACTGTCCGCGTGCAAAGAGCGGCTGAGTGAGCGAACCTACGGCCGAAGCAAGGAACTTAGCAGGATTGATAATCATGGATCCTGCCGAGTTGGTCCATCCTGCACTGCCACTCAACGTAATAGAGGGGTAGAAAGCCGAGCGTGCCGCATTGGTTGCATAGAAGGCCGCCTCCAACGACCGTTCGGCCATGCGCACATCGGGCCGATTGGCAAGCATCTGCATAGGGATGCCTACAGATAACTCATCGGGCATCTGCACGCCAGCCAGTGTGCCGCGTTCGTAGGAACGGGGTGTCTCGGCCAGCAGCAATGCAAAGCTGTTTTCTGCCTGGTTGATTTGCTCTTTCAGGTCGAGCACAGATGCCTGTACCTCGTAACAGGCGGCTTCCATCTGCGATACGGCAGCCTCGTTGGCCTGTCCTGCATTCATCAGGGCACGGGTAGAGCGAACGGTTTCTTCCCACGACCGGGCCATATCCTGCGCACAGGCAAGCTGGTCGTCGAGCATCAGCAAAGTATAATAGGTATTGGCTATACCGGCAATAAGCTGTGTACGTACAGCCTGCTTATAATCTTTACTTTGGGCATAAAGAGCCTGTACCTGCCGTTTGCTGTTGCGCATCTT
>ENA-OPMV01000180-OPMV01000180.1-human-gut-metagenome-genome-assembly--contig:-NODE-180-length-19588-cov-1.930016_pt1 | contig 19588 bp, 14 predicted proteins | sample MGYA00241531_ERZ501759 | MGnify/ENA primary metagenome ERZ501759 (study PRJEB25962, sample SAMEA2042555) | human gut metagenome | biome: human gut; feature: human-associated habitat; material: faeces...
TATTCTGTTAAAGATGTTCCAAAATGGGTAGATCATGTGTATGGAGCTGATCTTATTATTGAACAAATTGATGATTGGGGACAATATAAAAATGGATTCTTTAATACTATATTTGGACAAAAAGGCGTAGTTAAAACAACAGATGGATACAATTATTTAGCAATGGATGATGATATATATTTATATACAGGTATAACATCTGTTATTAGTGATGAATCAAATATTGGATTTACATTAACTAATATGAGAACTAAAGAAACTAATTTTTATTCTATCGCAGGAGCAGAAGAATATTCTGCGATGGCATCTGCTAAAGGTCAAGTACAACAAATGAATTATACATCAACATTCCCACTTTTAATTAATTTAAATAATAGACCAACATATTTAATATCTTTAAAAGATAATGCAGGACTTGTTAAAATGTATGCATTTGTAGATGTTGTAGATTACCAAAAAGTTGTTGTAACAGATGCATCAAGTGGAATAAAGAAAGCTGCTGAAAATTACTTAAATGATATAGGAGAAGAAGTAACTAACGCAGAAATAAAAGAAAAAGAAATAACTATAACTAATATTAAAGATGTAATAATAGATAGTAATACATATTATTATATTACTGATAGTGAAAATAAAAATTATAAGGTATCTATTAAAACTAATAAAGATTTATTACCATTTATAAATAATGGAGATATAGTAAAAATTAAATATGAAAAAGAAAGTAATGTAACACTAATAAAAGAAATTAGTAAATAATGAAGTTGTAATATAAAAGTGGACATAAAAAAAGATGTTCCACTTTTTTGTTTGATATAATTAATTAAAGGAGATGATAAAATGGCAAGCAAAGGTCAAAAATATAAACAATGGACTGCAGAAGAAAAATATAAAATTATAAAACCAGCATTGGATTTTGAAAAAAGCACAAGTCAAGTTACAAAAGAAACAGGTCTAAGCAATGGAATGATAAATAACTGGATTAAAGCTTATCGAGAAAGCGGTATGGAAGGATTAACGCCAAAAAGAAAACATAATAATCCATTATCAAAATATTATAATAAGAAAAAACTTACGAAAGAAGAACAACTTGAATATGAAAATCTGAAATTAAGAATTGAGAACGAAATGTTAAAAAAAGGATTCCTAATGAAAGAAGATGGTACATATGTAAAATTCATAAAGTAACACAAGCTAAATATGAAATAATAGAATTATTAAGCAAGGAATATAGCATAAAGTCTTTATGTGAAATAATGAAAGTTTCTAGATCAGGATACTATAAATGGTTGAAAAATAAAGATATATTAAATAATTATGAAATAAACAGAAAAAAATTAGGCGAACTAATTGTAGATGTTCATAAAAGAAAACCGAGTTATGGTTATCATAGAATAAATAAGATAATAAGGGATGAAACTGGATGGTATGTATCATCCAATCTTGTTCATAAAGTATGTAAGATATTAAATATTAAATCAAAAGCTAAACATTATAAATACAAACGACCAGGAGAAGAATCAATTAAATATTCAAATATAATTAATGGTAATTGGAAAACTTCTAGACCATTTGAAAAAGTAGTGTCGGATACAACAACATTCTACTTTAAAAAAAGGAAATATGATTGGACATTTTATTTAGATGTATTTAATAACGAAATAGTTGGATATGATGTTAGAGAATCAATGTGTGGTAATGGTGTTTTAAATCATCGTGAGGCACTAAATAATATGTTAAATAACAAAATAAAAAGAGGATACGAAAACCTTGAAACCATTGTCCACACCGATCAAGGCGTCGTTTATTCCTCAGTGTCATTTAACAATATATTTAATTCTTATAAAGTAACCAGATCTATGTCTAGAGCTGGAACACCGACAGATAATCCAGTTATTGAGTCTAAAAATGGCTGGATTAAGAAAGAAATGTATATTGATTTTGACATAAATAATTATAACACAGTTCAAGAATTTATTGACGATATAGTTTGGGATAATAACAATTATCGTCCAAGCTATGCATTACAATATAAAAACCCAGTTGAGTATAGAACTCAACTAGGCTTCAAATAATTCTTTTTTAGTGTCTACTTTTTGTTGACAACTTCAATAATATATTTCTTTTTTTTTAAATATATGGTATTATCCCTGTAGTCATAAGCAGTAACTGTAATTGCTTCCACAAGATTACCGGGATTAACAATCGTATCCTCGGGATCCGAAACAATAAAATATGTGTTTTCATTGAGAAATCCCCGGTTCATAACCCATATATCTGCCTCGGTATACCCTTGGATATTCGGGTAAAGATTAAATTTCCATATTCCTCCCGCCGGATTTCTCATTCTTATTGTAATAAGATTAGCTCCCGATATGCTTTCTGTTCTTCTGCTGTATACATACACTGTAGAATTTTCAAATATAAAAAATGTACGCTGGCTTTCATTTTTAACCGGAAATCTACCTGCAACCTGCCCGCTAGGAGAAATAATTTCCAAAGAATATACAACAGGTGCCTTGGACCATATATTGGCTGTAAGCCCATTTAAACCCGGTTCTATCCTAAGCTCCGCTCCTATCGGATTAATGCCATAGGTAACTCCCTTAAAATGCAGTCGTTCATTGCCTTCATTTCCGGCTGCTACAGAAATACACCTTCCCGTTTTCCCTGTTTCATCCCTTATCATATCAGAAAGAGGTGAATATCCGTAATGTGTGCCAAGTGACGTTCCGACTCCTATTATTATAGAGGTCGGTACCCTGTTGGATTCAATGTATTCGGACACAAACTGAAGTCCCCTCATTATATCAGCCTCCGAATAAGCCGGTATATCCTCATCAACAAAATAAAAATTTCTTAAAAATCTTTTTGCAGAACGTAATTTAACAACGATAAGCCCTGCTGCCGGGGCTGCCCCGGAGAAAAGACTGTCCATATCTTCACTTCCGCAGGCAATGCCTGCCATAAATGTTCCATGTCCAATTTCATCTCCGGGTATATCATCAGCTCCGGTAGAAAGGGCTTCGTTAATCTTTACACTGTCATATACCAGGTTGGTGTCCTGATCCCACAATGCTCTTATTTTAGTTGTATTGTTAGCATTTAAAAATGCTTTATGTCTCCAGTTAATTCCGGAATCGATTATTGCAACGCAGGTTCCATATCCTTTAAGATTAAGTACCGGCTGTTCCCGTACTTTAATCACACCGGCTGCACTCACAGCACCTAAATCACTGAGACCATATATCCCCGGCAGAACGGCATAACCGAATCTGCCGTATACCGGATCTCCCACAAGGTCATTTCTGACACTGATGACTGACCACTTACTGTTTAAATACGTAACACAGTAGTCAGGGACTCCCTCCAATGTTTTTTTTGAAAAATAATTATCCCTGAAAATAAATTCTGTATAATCTTCTGAATTTAATCTGTTAAAACAATCTGATAACATTTTTATTTTATACTATGAAAGAAGTCTCTTTGTTATGACTTAAAATACCGGAACTACACCGCCGTCATACTGCTTGTTAATATATTCTTTAACTTCATCAGATAAAAGTGCTTCTTTTAATGCTTTTATCTTTTCTGAATTTTCATTTCCTTCTTTTACAACAAGTATATTTGTATAAGTCTTGGCTGCAAGTGATTCTACTGACTCTGTTGCCAAAGCATCGCTTACCTTGTATCCTGCTTCTGCTGCATAGTTACCATTAATGCATGCAATATCAACATCTTTTACAGCTCTTGGTATCTGCGCTGCTTCAAGTTCTTTAATATCAAGGTTTAATGGGTTTTCAACAACATCGTTCTTAGTTGCTGTAATTCCCGCACCATCTTTTAATTTGATAAGTCCTTCTGCTTCAAGTAAAAGTAATGCTCTTGCTTCGTTAGTTGTATCATTAGGCACAGCTACAGAAGCACCTTCTTTGAGATTCTTAAGGTCATTTGACTTTCCTGCATAAATTCCGAATGGTTCAAAATGTACTGATGCAACAGATACAAGATGTGTACCGTTTTTTTCGTTGAAGTTATCAAGGTATGGCTGATGCTGGAAGTAGTTAGCATCAAGTTCGCCGTTTTCAGTTGCATTGTTTGGAAGAATATAATCGTTATATTCTACTATTTCCAATGTATATCCCTTGTCTTTAAGTTTATCTTCAATAACCTTAAGAATTTCTGCGTGAGGTGTTGGAGAAGCTCCTACCTTTATAATATTATCCTTTTTGCTTTTTCCGCATCCTGCAAATAATGAAACTACAAGTGTTGCTGCTAATAATACGCTCAAAATTTTCTTTTTCATAATCTTTTTCTCCTTTTTCTTATCTTTTATCTGTTTTTTTAGCTATTCCCTGTCCTGCGAGCTGGAAAATCTGGACAATTACAACTATAAGTGCAACGGTAATCCACATAATATCTTTCTTATATCTGTAATATCCGTAATTTATGGCGATGGCTCCAAGACCGCCTCCTCCAACAAATCCTGCCATTGCGGAATAACCTAAAACAGTTGCCAATGTGATTGTTCCACCCAAAAGAAGCGATGGCTTTGCTTCCGGGAGAAGAACTTTAAAAATTATCTGTATCTTTGACGAACCCATTGCAAGGGCAGCCTCGATAACGCCCTGATTAACCTCGTTTAATGAGGATTCAACCATTCTTGCCACAAACGGTGCTGCTGAGATTACCAGTGGAACAATCGTTGCTCCGGGACCTATCGAAGTTCCCACAACAGCTCTTGTAAATGGAATAATCGCAACCACCAGTATCAAAAACGGAATTGAACGGATGAGATTGGTAATCAGTCCAAGTATAAAATTAACAACTTTGTTTTTACATATTCCGTTTTTATCCGTAATATATAATGCAACTCCAAGGGGAATACCTATTATATAAGCAAACGCCGTTGACATAACCACCATATACAAGGTTTCAAAAATACCATTCTTAAGACTATCAATCATTTGCGGTGTCATTGTTTTCTCCTCCTTCCTCAAAGGTTATCTGTTTTTTGTCAAGATAGTTTTTAATTTTCTGTACAGATTCTTTATTTTCCGGAAGCTCTATGAGCATCTGTCCGTAGGCCCTGCCGCCGATATTCTCCGTATTGGCTCCGAGTATATTTACCATTTCATTACACTCAAGAGTCAGTGATGATATTACCGGTTCAAAAGCCGACTGCCCTTCAAACACAATTCTAAGATACTTTCTGTTATCTTCTGCATTGCACTCAAGGTTGTTGATTACAAGCTTCTTAGTTATATCAGAATGTGGATTCATAAAGATGTCCTTTACTTTTCCCTGCTCAACGATATTTCCATCACTCATTACCGAAACTGTATCACATATCTGTTTTACAACTTTCATTTCATGAGTTATAACAACGATGGTTACGCCAAGTTCTATGTTAATAGATTTCAGCAATTCCAATATTGAAGTTGTTGTGATAGGATCAAGTGCACTTGTTGCCTCATCACATAAAAGCACATCCGGATCTGTGGCAAGTGCTCTCGCAATTGCAACCCTTTGTTTTTGTCCACCTGAAAGCTTTGAAGGATAACTTTTTGCCTTATCAGCAATTCCTACCATTTCTAACAGCTTTTTCGCCTTAACCACAGCTTCTTTCTTACTTACACCTGCTATCTCAAGAGGATAACATATATTTCCGAGAACCGTTCTCTGCGCTAGAAGATTAAAGGACTGAAAAATCATTCCTATTTTCTGACGGTTTTTTCTGAGTTCCTTTCCTTTAAGTGTCATAAGATCCTTGCCGTTAAAAATTACTTTTCCTGAATCAGGTACCTCTAAAAGATTAAGACATCTTACAAGTGTTGACTTACCTGCTCCCGAAAATCCGATAATTCCGTGTATGCTTCCCTTTTCTATTGTCAGGCTCACGTTATTTACTGCATTTACAATATTTTCTTTATCGTTAAAAGTTTTGCTGACATTCAAAAGTCTGTACATTTGTTTTCTCCTTTCTGACATGCCAAAAGATTATCACAAAATTATTTTTCTGTATAATATCTAAAAACTTTTGTCCGCTATAGGCAAAAGTTATAGCACTTAGCGTAATGCTTTGTCCTTATATAGCGACAATTCTTCAATGTATTTCTGCCCCAATGAGCTTATTGCTGCTCCTTTTCTGGACAGATAGCCTATAGTCATTATCTCATCAGATTTAAGTCTTACGGCACAATAATCCGAACCGTTAAGTTCTTCGCATATTATTCCTGAACAAAGAGTATAACCGTTTAATCCTACCATAAGGTTAAGAAGTGTTGCCCTGTCATTGGCTTTTATAAGCTGTTTATAGTTGTAGGTGCTTAACACTTCCTCTGCAAAATAAAAAGAATTATTATTTCCCTGTTCAAAAGACAGGCATGGGTAATCTGATAATTCCTCAAGTGTAAGTTCTTTTTTATCTGCAAGAGGATGCCCTTTCCACATATAGACGTAAATACTGCAGTCCAGAATAGGGTGAAAAGTTAATCCATATTCTGAAAATAACTTGAATAATACTTTTTTATTAAATTCATTAATATACAAAATTCCTATTTCGCTCTTAAAGTTCTTAACATCCTCAATTACCTCATAAGTCTTTGTTTCCCTGATTGCAAATTCATATTCATTCATTCCGAACTGTTTTACCATCTGCACAAAGGCATTTACTGCAAATGTGTAATGTTGTGTCGATACTGCGAATTTCTTTTTTTCATTGGATTTCTCTATATATTTTGTCTCTATAAGTTTATATTGTTCCACAACCTGTCTTGCATATCCGATAAATTCTTCACCTTCCGGTGTTATTACAACACCTTTATTGCTTCTTCTAAAGATTTCCACACCTGTTTCCGCTTCAAGTTCCTTAATTGCTGAAGACAGACTGGGTTGTGATACAAAAAGCTGTTTTGATGCTTCATTCATTGATTTGGATTCCGCTACCGCAATCACATATCTGAGCTGGGTAAGTGTCATAGTTTCCATCCTTTCTTTTTTTCTATAAGTAAAATTTATCATATCATAGTGTTTCTGTATAATATCATATATTTTAGGTTTGGTATAGTTTTTCTTTATAATAAAAGTAAAAATTATGCCATAATAAAAGCAGAATGACTGTCAAACATAGTCATTCTGCTCTTAAAAATAATAATTATTCAGTTATTGCGAGAGGTTCTGTGTCTCTCATTCCAATCTGAGGACCGCCTGTGTTCTCAATATATTCCTTGGTAATGGTTACACTTCCGATATTCTTGTCTTTCGGAATTTCGTACATAATATCTAACATAAATTCCTCAATTATTGAACGAAGGGCTCTTGCCCCTGTCTTTTTCTCTATAGCCTTGGCTGCAATTGCCCTGAGTGCTTCGTCACTAAACATAAGTTTCACTTCATCAAGCTCCAAAAGTTTCTCGTACTGTTTGATAATTGCGTTCTTAGGCTCTTTAAGTATTCTTACAAGCATATCTTCATCAAGTTCCTTAAGTGCAAATACTACAGGAAGTCGTCCTAAGAATTCAGGAATCATACCGAAGTTTCTTAAGTCCTCCATTGTAACCTTATCAAGAATATCAGGATCATTATCGTACTTGTCTCTTAAATCTGCAGTGAATCCAATAGCTGCCTGCTTGTTAAGTCTTTCTTTAATTATATCCGCAAGATCAGGGAACGCACCACCGCATATAAAAAGAATGTTCTTTGTATTAATTGTAGTAAGGGGAACCATGGCATTTTTGCTGTTAGCTCCCACAGGAACATCCACATTAGAACCTTCAAGAATTCTAAGTAAGCCCTGCTGAACGGATTCACCACTTACATCCCTGCTTCTTGTCTCTTTTTTCTTGGCTATTTTATCTATCTCATCGATAAAGATTATACCTCTTTCAGCCTTCTCAACATCATTGTCTGCTGCCGCAAGAAGCTTTGAAACAACGCTTTCGATATCATCGCCTATATATCCCGCTTCTGTAAGTGAAGTTGCATCGGTAATTGCAAGAGGTACATCAAGAATCTTTGCAAGTGTCTGCACCAGATAGGTCTTACCTGAACCGGTAGGTCCAATCATTAACATATTGGATTTCTGAATCTCTACCGACTGGTCATTAGATGTGGCAACTCTCTTATAATGATTGTATACAGCTACTGACATAACCTTCTTTGCATGCTCCTGTCCTACCACATACTCATCAAGCTTTGCCTTAATTTCATGTGGTGCGGGGATGGATTTAAGATCTATAGGAGGTACTTCGCTGTCCTCTTTCTTTTTCTTAAGACGCTGTTTCTTAGGCACACCCTGTAAATCCGACATGTTCATAAAATGTATTCCCGGTATTCCCGAAAAATTAAATAAATCATCGGAATTATTGTTAATGGTATTGAGTGCATTCTGCATACACTCCGAACATATATTTATATTAGGCTGTAAAGTAATCATCTTGCCCGCTACGCTTTCACTTCTATGGCAGAGATAGCATACTTTTTCATAGTCATCATTGTTATTATCGCTGTTATTATTGCTGTTATTAATGTTGTTATTTTCTTCCATATAATTTCCTTTCATCAATTAAATGACTTATTGTGTATATTAACATATATTTTTTTATATTTCAATTAATATAAAGTCTTTTAGGATTCCCATAAAATCAAAAATAGCTACGAACCAAATAAAGTCCATAGCTATTCCGGTATAAAAAAACCAAATGTATTTAATCAGGATTTTGCCGTAAGTGTAACTGTCACTGTATTTTCGTCATATTCGCCTTTATCATTTAATCTGCAGTATACAACTTCCACTTCTTCACCTACTTTGTAATATGACAGCATTTCCCTGAGGCTGTCAAATGTCTCAACGCTCTCTCCATCCACTGACTTAATGATATCATTCTTAACAATACCGGCATCATCTGCCCCTGAATTATCTGCAACAGATCTTACGAGAACTCCTTCAGGATATCCGTATTCCTTGCTTATCTGGCTGGAAATCGTAACGCCTGTTATTCCAAGATATCCTCTTTCATCTTCGCTATATTTTTTTCTTGCCGTCATAAGGGAAAGTTCTTCTATAACTTCCTTAACTGATGATACAGAAATTGCATATCCCATTCCTTCAACACTTGTTGTAGAAAGTTTTACTGAACTTATTCCCATTACTTCGCCTTCAGCATTAAATAAGGCACCACCGCTGTTGCCGGGATTAATTGCAGCATCTGTCTGGATAAGATCCTTATATTCTGTATTGCTGGCTGTTACTGTTTTATTAAGAGCACTTACGATACCTGTTGTAACAGATATTCCTGTACCCATGGCATTTCCTACTACAATGGCACTTTCGCCGACTTTAATTTTGGTTGAATCTCCGAGAGTTGCTACAGAATATACCGCATCACTTGGAACATCACTTTTCTTAACTGCTATTACAGCAAGGTCATATGCACTTTTGCTGCCTTTAACGTAAGCACTGAGTTCTGTACCATCATATAATTTAACTTTGATTGTGCCTTCGTTAACACCGTCAATAACATGGGCATTGGTTACAATAATTACTTCATCATCATTAACACCAATGATTATTCCTGAACCGCTGACTGCTGACTTCTGCTGCTCGCTTCCGAAAAATCCATAATTGTAAGACGTTACTTCTCCGCTTATTGCAACAACAGATGTAATAACACTATCTACTAATTCAGATACATCCATAACTGTTGCTTTAATCTCTTTCTTGGTATCTGTGGAACTGACCTGTGTTCCGCTGCTATTGTTACCGGTATTGGCGGTTGAGGAAATTGTTGTCTTATTCTGCTTTACAGGAATTACTTTACTGCCTGCATAATACACTCCGTAAAATGCAGCTCCCGCAAAACCTCCAAGCAATACTGCCGTACATATCCAGGCAACAAATTTTTTAAAATGTCCTTTTTTATGTGTTTTCTGTTTTTTTACTTTTGCTCCATTTTGAACCGGAGTCTCACTTTCAGCCGATTCTGAATATGGATTATAATTTTCGTTAAGGTACATATATTTATCCTCCTTTAATTGTATGACCATAGTATAAATGGGATTTGTGACGAATTTGTGTTTCAATTAAGAAAAAGTGGTGAAAATAAAATCCACCACTTTTTAATATTCTTATCGTATTATTCCACAATAGCCATCATATCATTCTTAAGCTTCTCTAACTTAGCATCGGCATCATCAAAGCTGTTGCCTTTAACACCCATGTAAAATTTAATCTTAGGCTCTGTTCCCGAAGGTCTCGCACAACACCATGCGTTATCCTCAAGGTCAAAATACAATACGTTAGATTTAGGAAGTCCTGTTTCTGTAACGGTTCCATCAGCCTTAGTTACTGTATTGTTGTTGTAATCCCTTGTCTCAAGAACTTTATATCCGCCGATTTCCTTAGGTGGATTGCTCCTTAATTTATCAAGCATACCCTGAATCTCAGCAAGACCTTCCTTACCCTTCTTGGTAATTGATACAAGAGTCTCTTTGAAGTAGCCGTACTTCTCATATATTCTAAGCATCTGATCCCAGAGTGTAAGTCCATGCTTCTTATAGTATGCGGCAGCTTCGCAAAGCATCATAACCGCAACAATTGCATCCTTATCCCTTGCATGTGTACCTACAAGACAGCCGTAGCTCTCTTCAAAACCAAATACATATTCATACGAATGATTCCGTTCAAATAACTTAATCTGTTCGCCGATATACTTAAATCCTGTTAACACCTCAATAAGCTTAACATTATATTCCTTAGCTACAACATCAGCAAGGTTGGTTGTAACGATTGTCTTAATAAGCGCGCCATTCTTAGGAAGAATTCCTTTTGCTTTCTTTTCGGAAAGAATATATTCGGCAATAAGCATACCTGACATATTACCTGTAAATGACATATACTTGCCTGTTGCTGAATCCTTGGCATATACACCGAGTCTGTCTGCATCAGGGTCTGTTGCAAGAACAACATCTGCATTAACTTCATCTGCTAACTTAAGTGCAAGTTCAAATGCCTTAGGGTCTTCAGGGTTAGGATATCCGACCGTTGGAAAATCTCCGTCAGGGAGTTCCTGTTCAGGTACAACATATACCTTATTAAGTCCGATTTCTTTAAGAACTCTTCTTGCAGGGATATTACCGGTACCATGAAGAGGAGTGTATACGGCAACAAGCTTGTCACCCATCTCCTTAACAACATCAGGGTTAATTACCTGCTTCTTAAGTTCTGCTATATATGCATCATCAACTTCATCCGCAACCACATTGTAAAGACCTGCTTTGATTGCTTCGTCCTTATCCATTGTCTTAAGCGTTCCAAAATCTGTTATGCTGTTTACTTCATTTATAATCAGTGAATCTTTAGGTGCCGTAATCTGTGCACCGTCTTCCCAATATACTTTATATCCGTTATATTCTGATGGATTATGGCTGGCTGTAATAACAATACCTGCAATACATCCCAGATGTCTTACGGCAAATGATAATTCAGGTGTTGGTCTTAATGATGGAAAAACATATGCCTTGATTCCATTGGCATTAAGACAGAGTGCAGCCTCGTCACAGAATTCCGGTGACATATGTCTTGAGTCATAAGCAATAGCTACTCCCTTAGACTGTCCATTTTCCTTAATAATAAAATTGGCAAGTCCCTGTGATGCTCTTCTAACAGTATATATATTCATCCTGTTAGTTCCGTTACCTATTACACCTCTTAAACCGGCTGTTCCAAATTCAAGATTCTTATAAAAACGGTCCTCAATCTCCTTTTCATTGCCTTCGATAGACTTAAGCTCTGCTCTTGTCTCCTCTGAAAAATATGGATCTGTACACCACTGTTTGTATACTTCCTGATATGACATAAAACTTTCAATCCTTTCATAAATATGTAAAAGAACTATTCTGCCCTTTTATACCTTTGATATAATACCACTAATTTGTCTGATTGTCATCATTTTTGTTAAAAATTTAACCTGCAATCCTTGTCCATATTTCAAATACGGCAAAAACAACCAGGACGCAGATAGCAATAATTCCTTTATTGCCTAAATCATTTTTTAACGATAATCTGTTATTTCTAAACATCATAAATACCGGGAGCATTGTTACAATAAAGTATCGGCCCTGGACTCCCGCAATATACTGATAACTTATTGGTGTCCAGAAAATCCACATTGATAAAATAACAAGACCGATTGCACCGATTACTGCCACTCCTGTAATAATTCTTTGTTTTTTGCTCATAACAATTGTCTGGTTGCTTTCACTGAGTGCAAGTCCCAGTAAAATTGCAAAACAACAGGATACAATTACCGGCGACGAGCTTATCTGGAGCCATCCAAAGCCACCTGAGATCATATCTCCGAAAAATGTTCCAAAGAATCCCACGAAAGTCCCCAAAAGCATCTTGGCACTGTGTCCCGGATTACAAATAAGGTTCTTAAGCGTATAACTTGGTTCATCAATCCAAATAAGTTCATCCTCTGTTCCCTTTCCGGAACCGACAAGGTCCGTAAATAGACTTGGATTGGAGATCAGGAAAACTATTATTGTAATAAAAACTGCCATTCCAACGACAACAGGATATTTGATTTTTTCCCCAAAGTTTTCTCTGGGAATAAGGAAAAGCAGTAAAAGTAAAGGAACATATGCCCCGCCCTTGCCTGTTACAAGCAATCCCCCTGCAACAATTGTAACAATGACTTCTTTTACTTTCATTTTGTTTCCTGAAAAAGCAAAATAAAAAACATAAGCCATAAATAAGAAAATAACCGCATGTAAAAGTCCGTCCTGGGAAACGCAGGCCGCACGGCTTAAACCTGTAGGTAAAAGCATTATTGCTGCAAGAAGTGCTTTTCCCGTTGGAATTTTTCTGATTGCAAAATATCCGATTACGGAATAAACGGCAAGCATAAGGAATCTTGACAGAAAATACATCATTACCGTTCCAAGTCCTGTAAGTTTACTTATTATCATACCGATAATTGCCGGCAGATAAAAAATAAATGTCGATTTTGCATAATTGAAATGTTCAACTTCATATGACACATAATCTGATTTTGAAGGTCGTTCAAATAACTTCTGTCCCATAAGTATGTAATTGCTAATTGAGATAGAACGGCTGAATCCGCTATTTGCGTCACATTCCCTGTATGCAGCATGATAAGGTGTATCATCATCTTCAATTCCCATAATTGAATTAGAAAACTCTGTAACGGCAAACATATGTTTATCTTCATCTGCCGGTGTGTCAGGTGGCATAAGCAGTATAAACAAAGTTCCCATAAGGATTGAAGCCGCCAAAAAAGCTTTTGACATTTCTGTTTTTCTTATAACAAGAAGATAAAAAAGTATGGTTGCAGCCACCAGAATATACCCAAGTATAAGATTGAAATACTTATACGCATATTCAATAGCCGGTCCACGTCCCGCAAATTCATTATATCTGTACCATTTTACAGCCATGCCGACAGTAAAAATCAGGATTATCATAATAAGATATGCAATCAGATGATATTTTTTTATAAATTCTTTTACCTTCATTCCTTAATTCCACTCCTGACTAATATATTAAATAGAAGTTCTTTCTCAACCTTTTTGTATTCAAGTCTTCTGCTGTCAGAATGTGTTTTTTCCATACATCCCATTTTCTTAAAGGAAGACACAATGCCGCCAAGATATGCCTTAAGCAATTTCTTTTTAGTAAAAAAAACAGCTTTAATCGTAATTCCTGCCAGAACCGGTATAAAATTAACAGCCCACTGCCATGGTGCAAAATTCTTATACATAAGAAGCATGGAATTCCTTGCTGCAAGGCTCACCTTGAATTCATTATATCTTGACCCGCTGGAAGCACTTCCCACATGCAGCACTTTTGCATCCGGCACAAAAATATTACGGTAACCAAAAAGTTTTGCCCGATAGCATATATCCACATCTTCCAGGTAAGCAAAAAATTCTTCTTCAAAATATCCGATTTCCTCAAAGATTTTACGTCTGTATATGGCAGCCCCTGCGCATGCTGAAAAAATATCTTTCTTTTTCTTATATAATGATGCTTTTTTATCTTTTCCTGCAGAGAAAGCTACTCCTAATCCGCAAAAATAATCACCGGCACTATCAACTAATTCAGGAGAATTATATTGAAGCATAAGTGCCTGTGCCGCAAATACATCTTTTTCCATCTCAATTGCTTTTAAAAGATTTTCGACAAAATGTCTGCCGGCATGGGTGTCATTATTAAGCAAAATCACATATTCAGCCTGGGATTGGCGGATTCCTTCATTTACAGCTTTTGCAAAACCATAATTACAATTAAGTTTTTTTATCTTCAAATCCAATTTATCTTTATATTGACAGGCTTTACTAATGCTGTTATCTTCAGAACCATTGTCTGCCAGAATCACATCAAAATCCTTATATGACTGTTTTGTTAATGCACTGAAGCACTCATCAATATACTTTTCTCCGTTGTAATTAGGTATTACTATTGTTATTTTTTTCATATTTTCCTCTATTTTGAAATTACTGATTCCGGTGCATATACCATTTTTACACCTTTAAAACTGCCTTTAAGGTTACAGATATATCTGCCCTTATGATTAATGTATTTATCGTACAGTTTTTTTCTTATAAGAATACCTTTCGCCGGAACAATATTAACATCCATATTAAGTATGCCAAGATTTGACTGTCCCTTGTACCACTCTCTTTTTCCTTTAAGGGATGGTGTGTATCCATTTCCTGTATATGCCCTGCCGTTATACTCGTATCTTCCGTTTCTTATTATCTTAGGAACAACTATATCGGCACCGGTAAAATATGCCCTCTTTAACATCTTATCTATATCAGAACTGCTTATTTTCATATTTTCATCAAGCACAAGATAATAATCGCTGCCGTCATTGGTAATAGTGCCGTCAACCACCATGGATAAAGAAAGTTTTCCTTTTCTTCCACACCTTATCCTGTAATATCCGGGGTCTTCCATCTGTGCAACTTTTACACCTTTTATATTATTTCTTAATATATAATCCTGAAGGGCTCTTTTGCCTGCATCAAAAGCATATTCTTTGTTAAAAGGATTGCCTGATGTCGAACCGCCCACGGTTCTCCAATGATACAACACCTTATTAACATGACCTATTCTGTCTGTTTTTTCAATACATCTTAAAAACAAATCATAATCCTGTGCACCGTCATATTCACTTCTGAAATTTCCGGCTTCTGAAATTATCTTTTTACTGATAACTGTAAAATGGCACATATAATTATTGGAAAGAAAAAGATTAAGATTGAAATCCGGCTTTCTATATACAGAAAAATACCTGTTTAAATTCTCGTCCGTCTTATCTTCATCGGTATATACAATGTCATATCCTTCGTTTAATTTGGATACAATCATAAAAAGGGCATCTGACGTCAGAATATCATCATGGTCCATTAAACCTATATACCCGCCTGTAGCCAGTTCAAGTGCCTTATTGGAGTTTCCCGAAATTCCGTAATTTACGGGTATGTCAAGATATTTTACCCTGTCATCATTTCCGAAAACCTCTTCGAGAATTTTATTTTTCTTGTTGTTACCGGCATCGCCTATACATAACTGCCAGTTTTCGTATGACTGGTTTTTAATTGAATTAAGTGTCTGCCTGAAATACCTGTCATCCGGATTATACACCGGCATGACAATGCTAATGACAGGGCTGTGTAAAAATTTATAATTGCGTTGTTTTAAAAGTTCTTCGTCAGTTAAATTTTCACAGGTGAATTCCTCTGAAATATCAAATCCTCTGGAAGCTTTTTCCATAACTTTTCTTATTAGGTTCAAAGCACCGTATCTTTTAAGATATGATTTTGTTTTTATGAAAATATTCATCTCAACATGCCCTCCCTGTCAGTGGAAAAATTAGCATTATAATATCTGTCAATAAGTTTATCTTTCCACTTGTTCTTTATATATTCTGCCTCCGCATCAAGGCGTCTGCGGTTACTGTCTTTGCTATCCCTGCCTCTTGTGCATGATTCATAGTGAATCAGCCTCGCATACGGAGTATAGATTATTCCATATCCTTCATTTCTTATCTTGAGACATATATCCACATCATTATATGCCACAGAAAGTTTTTCGTCAAAACCTCCGATTTTATCAAAAATATCCTTTTTCACCATAAGGCACGCCCCCGTTACAGCGCTTACATCCCTTACGAAACCGATTCTGTCAAGATATCCGTAGTCGCCCTCAAAGAGTCCCAGTCCTGCATGGATTGCCACTTTATGAGGTCCTGCTCCGGTAATCAGATAGCAATGCTGTAATGTCTTATCCGGATATCTGAGCTGTGCTCCCACCGCCCCCACATCATTTCTCTGGCTGTACATAAGCATTTCCTGAATCCAGTTTTCCGATACGGCTTCTATATCATTGTTAAGAAACAAAAGCTGTGTACCGGCAGCATATCCTGCTGCAATATTGTTAAACCTTGAATAATTAAATGGCTCATTCAAGGTTATAATTTTAATATTTTCTTTTTGTGAAAGCTCTGCATAGTAGTCTGACAATACCTGATCGTTACTGTTATTTTCAAGAATTATAATCTCGTAATTCTTATAGGTACTGCGATAAATTGATTCCAGGCATCTTTTTAAATCTTCATAGTGATTATGATTTAATATTATCACAGACACTTTTTCATCTGTAATTTTATAATGGATTCTATATATTGTAGGGTATATCTCTGAAGATTCCACTTCCGCATCAATGTTTTTTGAAGCAAGGAAATCCCTGACACCATTAATTCCTGCGGTTATTGCATATTCTTTTGCCTCAATGCTGTCCGATACAGAGCCTTTATGCACTCTCCAGAAATATAAAATCTTAGGAATATGACATACTTTTTTCGCTCTATCCGTAAGCCTTAAAAAAAGTTCATGATCCTGGCTTCCGTCATATTTTTTATTAAATTTACCGCAGCTTACAAACAGCTCACGGCTGAAACATACAAAATGGCAGATATAATTATTGCACCTTAACATATAAGGCGAATAATCCGGCTTAAAGTCGGAACTTATGACATTGGTTATTTTTCCGGAAAAAGTTACTTCATCCGTATATATGAAATCCGCACCTTTACAGGCTTCCATTGCAACATAACAAAGTGCGTCCCTGTGAAGCACATCATCATGGTCAAGCAGGGCAATATATCCGCCCTCCGATATGTCAAAACATCTGTTGGTATTCTCTGCAATTCCAAAGTTATCACCTTTCAGATATTTAATCTTTGGAAATTTACCTGCGTAATCTTCACAGATTTTAGTAGCATCCCTGCCGTTTTCGTCACTTGCGTCATATATGCAAAGTTCGTAATTATCATAGCTTCCGTTTATTACAGATTCCATAACGCATTTCAGCATATCAACATCCGTATTATATACAGGCATCAATATGCTTATTTTAAGACTTGTATTAAGTTGTTCAAATTCTTTGTGATCATAGCTTTCTTTTATGATACGTTTTAATTTTTTTGCTGTTGCAGCCTTACCTGAACACAGCTTTGTCTTAACCGCTTTAGCCGTTTTGACAAAACCGTATTCTTTTATATACTTTACTGCTTTGTTAATCTTTGACATACAGGATTACTCCCTTAGTGAGAAATCTGAATTTGAAAGTGTAAGATTTGGATTATAGCATGGGTCGCCGTCTGCAAGTATCTTTTCCCACTTATTGTAAGTAAAGAATGCTTCCTTTTCAAATCTGTTCCTTTTTTCAGGCGTATCCTCATATCCACGGCTTTTTGACTCATAGTGGTGAAGCACTGCATAAGGATTGTATACGACAAGATATCCTTTTTCCCTTACTTTGAGGCAGAAATCCACATCATTAAATGCAACCTCAAGTTCTTCCTCAAATCCGCCGACTTCGTCATATAAAGATGCCTTTACCATAAGACAGGCTGCGGTAACCGCACTGTAATCCCTTGCCTGGATTACATAAGCGTGGTATCCTACATCATCAGGTTCGTTGCCGACAAATGTATGGCCTGCCAGTCCATTGTATCCAATTACAACACCTGCATGTTGTACTGTATTGTCTTCATACAAAAGTCTTGCACCTGTAATGCCCACATCGTCTCTCTCTGTATATGAAAGAAGCTCATTAAGGCAATCATCGTTAATCATTTCCGTATCGTTATTTAATAATAAAAGATACCCGCCTTTAGCTTCTTTTCTTCCGAAATTATTAATCTTTGAATAGTTAAACTTATCCTTATAATATACTACTTTAACTTTGTTACATTCTTTTTCAAGCTTCTTGTAGTATTCAAAAGTGGCATCCTCTGTGCTGTTATTCTCAATTACTATTATTTCATAATTCTCATACTTCTGTTTAAGGATGGACTTAATACACTTATCAAGGTCATCCGTATGGTCTTTATTAGGTATAAGTATTGATATAAGAGGATTGCCGGTTATCTCATATCTGGATCTGTAAATTCCGAGATACGTTTCATTCATCTCTGCCTCAGCCTTTATTCCCATACGCTTAAAATGTTCGTCAATGGCTCTCTTACCCGCAGTAAAAGCATATCTCTTGCTTTCAGGATTGGCAGATGTTGAACCGGAATATATTCTCCAGCTGTACAACACTTTAGGAATATGCTTTATGCACTTTGCTTTCTCAGAACATCTGAGAATCATATCGTAATCCTGGGCTCCATCAAACTCTTTTCTGAAATATCCAACTTTTTCTGACAGTTCTCTTGAGAATACGAAAAGATGGCATATATAGTTATTGTTTCTTAATAAATCAATATTAAAATCCGGTTTAAAATAAGGCTCGCAATGCTTTTTGCCGTCTTCTGTTATTTTGTCCTCATCCGAATATATCATATCAGGTTTTTCTTTTGAATTAATGGCTCTTGCACATTCAAAAAGTGCATCAGGCTCAAATACATCGTCATGATCGCCAAGTACAAAATAATCACCTGTTGCCATTTTCATGGCTTCATTGGTATTTCCGGAAATTCCTAAGTTCTCCGAAATTGCAACATACCTGACCTTATCACCCTTAACAAGCCCAAAAAGAGTCTTATCCACGGTATGTCCCTCTCCGCCGCCGTCTGCAATACAGATTTCCCAGTTAGAATACGTCTGATGTTTTATCGACTTTATCATATCCGTAAAATACTTTGGAACAGGTCTGTATACCGGAATAATTATGGAAAACTTTGGCATATAGTCAAATTTAACTTTACGCTGTTCTTTCAATTCCTCCTCTGAGGGTTTGTGAGCCTTATACCATTCATTATAATCAATCATAGGCTTGTGTGTTATCTTTCTGTAAGCCTTTTTTAACATACCGGTAAAACCATACTTGCGCGTATATATGACCACTTTGTTTACAACATCCGTAAGCGGTATACTTTTTTTGCCTGATTTGGAAATGTTAAATTTGAAGTCGGACTCGCGATCATCCGTATAATATATAACCCTGACTTTTTTTATATCCTTACTATTATTAATAATATCAAAGGTATATCCCAGAGGAACCGAAGTCTCTCCATCCTGATAGTAATCTGCTATATCCTGTCTGAAT
>ENA-OPMV01000183-OPMV01000183.1-human-gut-metagenome-genome-assembly--contig:-NODE-183-length-19453-cov-4.472471_pt1 | contig 19453 bp, 14 predicted proteins | sample MGYA00241531_ERZ501759 | MGnify/ENA primary metagenome ERZ501759 (study PRJEB25962, sample SAMEA2042555) | human gut metagenome | biome: human gut; feature: human-associated habitat; material: faeces...
TCTTCCGAACCCTTTTCTTTACTTTTGCCCACAAAAAAGATTACAAAAAAGAATATGTTTACTGTTATCGGATTAATGTTAGGAGGTATGGCAATAGGTTTCCTGCTCCGTCGCCAAGAATTTTCGTGGATAAATAAAGTCATAACATCACTAATCTGGGTACTCCTTTTTTTATTAGGAGTAGAAGTAGGAGGAAATCGCCAGATAGTAGAAGGACTTGCAACTTTAGGAGTAGAAGCCTTTACCATTACGCTGGCATGCGTATTGGGAAGTTGTATCTTCGCTTGGGGGCTATGGTATCTCCTGTATAAAAAGAAAGGAGGAAAAGCATGAAAGGCAGTTTGATCATTGTCGGATTTTTTGTTCTTGGAACATTATGCGGGGCTTTTCATCTCATCCCTTTCGACGTAGCACAAAGCAATATCAGCTTCTATGCCTTATGTACATTGATGTTCAGTGTAGGCCTAAGTATCGGAAACGATCCACAGACCTTGAGAAATTTCCGTTCGCTGAATCCAAGGCTGATCTTCCTGCCTGTTGCTACTATACTGGGAACCATATCGGCAGCTGCACTGGTGAGCCTCATTCTTCCCCACCGGAGTGCCGCCGACTGTATGGCAGTTGGTTCGGGCTTTGGTTATTATTCACTATCCAGCATCTTCATTACGCAATATAAAGGGCCGGAGCTAGGAACCATTGCTTTACTTTCTAACATAACCCGTGAAATAATTACTTTGTTGTGTGCCCCTCTACTGGTTCGGTGGTTCGGAAATCTGGCACCGATATCAGCAGGAGGAGCTACGACAATGGATACTACCCTACCTATTATAACCCGTTATGCAGGTCAGCAATTTGTCGTAGTTTCCATTTTTCACGGATTCGTAACCGATTTTAGTGTACCATTTCTTGTCACCTTCTTTTGTTCCATCTAAGAAAAATACCAAATTCTATGAAGAAGCACTTTTTTTATCTAACATACATGCTTGCCCTTGCAGCTACATTGCCGGCTAATGCCGACAATGTGCCCTGGCAAAACCCACAGATAAACGAAATAAACCGTGAAGCAATGCATGCACACTTCATTCCATTCATCAATGAAGATGCAGCATTGGCACAGCAGGCATTACCTGACTTACAACGTTTCGAAATAAATTCAAAGACCGAACGACGCGTTTCACTTAACGGCACTTGGAAATTTCTTTTCTCCAAGAATAACGATGCTTGTCCTGCCGATTTTCATAAACCGGGATACAGCACACGCAAATGGAAAAACATAGAAGTACCAGGCAGTTGGGAACTTCAAGGATTTGATGCCCCCATTTATACCGACGTATCTTATCCATTCCCTTGCAATCCACCGTATGTACCAGCAGACTATAATCCGGTAGGAGCTTATGTCCGTGAATTCACAGTACCCGAAGACTGGAACGGAATGGATATTTTCCTCGACTTCGAAGGGGTAGAATCTGCATATTACTGCTGGGTAAACGGAGAACTTGCCGGATACAGCGAAGACAGCCGTCTGCCGGCTCACTTTAATGTAACCAAGTTATTAAAAAAAGGGAAAAACAAGCTGGCTGTCAAGGTATTCAGATACAGTGACGGATCTTACATGGAAGATCAGGACTACTGGAAATATAGTGGAATAGAACGAGATGTCTATTTGTATGCGCGTCCACAAAGCCGAGTAAAAGACTTCAAACTCACGGCCGAACTGATCAATCAATATAAAGACGGTGATTTTGATGTAAATATCACACTGAATCAGCCTCAGCAAGGTCAGCGTGTAGAGTTCAAATTACTGGATGCAAAAGGTAATGCTCTTTACACTCAGGATAAAGAAATTAAAAACAACACCGACACATTATTGTCTGGCAAAAAACTACTTAAGGATGCTCTGGCATGGACAGCCGAAACACCTAATCTTTACACACTGGTTGTCAACACATTCGACCAGCAAGGAAAACCGATGGAATCATTTGCACATCCATTCGGATTCCGCACTGTAGAAATGAAAAACGGACAACAACTTATTAACGGTGTACCCGTATTGTTCAAAGGAGTAAACCGACACGAACACGATCCATATAAAGGACGCTCCATCGATGTCGCAAGTATGTTGACGGATATCCGGCTGATGAAGCAATTCAACATAAACGCTGTACGTAACTGCCATTATCCAGACCACTACCAATGGTATGCATTGTGCGACAAGTACGGACTATATCTGGTTGGCGAAGCAAATATCGAGAGCCATGGAATGATGAGTCACAAAGATGGAACACTTGCCAATTATCCGGAATGGGAACCTGCATTCATGCAGCGCATGAGCCGTATGGTTATGCGCGACCGCAACTGTACAGCTATTGTTACATGGTCATTAGGTAACGAATCAGGTTATGGTAAACATTTCGAAACAATATACGACTGGACCAAGAAAACAGATCCTACCCGTCCGGTACAATACGAAGGTGGAGGTTACGAAGCTAAATCGGATATTTATTGCCCGATGTATCCTCGCATCTGGTCGCTCCGTCGTCACATTAATCAGCGCGATGCACGCCCGATGATTATGTGCGAATATGCTCATGCAATGGGAAACAGTGTCGGCAACCTGCAAGATTATTGGGATTTAATCTATAAGTACGACCAGTTACAAGGTGGATTTATCTGGGACTGGGTAGACCAGACATTTGCAAAGAAAGACGAAAAAGGAAAAGACATCTGGGCGTATGGAGGAGATATGGGCTATGTAGGAGTACACAACGACTCCAACTTCTGTGCCAATGGACTGATTGCAGCCGACCGTTCTTTACATCCACATATTTATGAAGTGAAGAAGGTATATCAGTACATTCACTTCCGTCCTGTAGCCTTTACTGCCAATCGGATTAATATCACTAACTGGCATGATTTCATCGACCTATCCGGTTATCAGTTGCGCTGGACAATAGAAGCTGACGATAAAAGCATTCAGCAGGGAGTGATGGATTTTCCACAGATACCGGCACGACAAAGCCGGGAGATCGTACTTCCTATGCAGACTATTGCCGCAAGTGAAAAAGAATATTTCTTGAAACTGGAAGCAATTACCCGCCAGGATGCTCCTATGATTCCGGCAGGACATATAGCTGCAATGGAACAGTGGCAACTGCCTGTAGAGCAAATAGCTCAAAACATAGAGCCAATTGACGGTTCACTAAGATCGGAACGTACTCCGGAAAGCATCAGTCTGAGTGGAACTAACTTCCGTATCAGCTTCTCCACAGCCGACGGAGAAATGACGGCTCTAGAATATAACGGAAAGAATCTCATAAAAGAAGGTCTGCAAGCTAACTTCTGGCGTGGATTGACAGATAATGACGTAGCCAATGGCACTCCCGAACGTTGCAGAATCTGGAAAGAAGCAGGTAAGGATGCGAAACTGAAAGACTTGAAATTAAATGAAAGGAGCGACAAACGTCAGGCCATTGTCACTGCTACATACCGCATGGAAAAGCAAGATGCCGACCTTAATATTAATTATATAATCCGCCCTGACGGTGCAGTGAAAGTTACCATGTCATTTATCCCTGGTCAAAAACAATTACCAGAAATGCCTCGTCTGGGTATGCGTATGATTTTGCCTGCCGATTATGAAATGATGACATGGCTCGGACGCGGCCCACATGAAAACTATGCCGACCGTAAGAACAGTGCTGCAATAGGTGTCTACACTGCTAGCGTATGGGAACAGTATCATCCGTATGTACGTGCACAGGAAACAGCAAACAAATGTGATGTACGCTGGGTAGCATTACGTAACCAGTCAGGAGAAGGTCTGCTTGTCACCGGAGAAGAACCTTTGAGTATCAGTGCATGGAACTTCCCACTTGAAGACATCGGCTATCGCCCATTCAGCGTAGAGCGTCATCATGGAGGAAGCATAGAAAAACAAGATCTGGTATGGCTGAACATCGATCACATGCAAATGGGAGTAGGTGGTGATAACACTTGGGGAGCACAGGTACATCCTGAATATACAATAACTCCTCATGCATGGCAGTACAGCTTCACCATTCAACCTCTGGATAAAGAAATGGATGCAGCCTCACAGGCTCATAAGAGATTCTTCTAAAAGAAGCGTTTTTGGTTTACATACTTAAAAACATCAATCAACAATGAAAAAAAATACAATAAAGGTTTTGCTTCTGGGACTGGCTGCCGGCATTTCAGCCTGCACCACAGGTTCCCGACAGAATATGGCTCAGGAAAGAAACCGATATGAATTCAGCAATATCCTGAATATTGCGCTGACACCCGATTCAACCGTTCATCGCACAGGATGTTTTACCGATGCAGGTTCGTGGATGGGATTTACCATACCGCAACAAGATAAATGGGTAAACGGATTTTGCGGTCCGTTCAGCATCGACAACCGGATATGGTTTGCCCAATCGATCGTGGAAGCCAATCTTATAGGAGAAACAACAGCAATGACTCCCGACTCGGCATCTTACTTTCCAGGTGAAATATATATATCCTCATCTTCCGGAACAGAAAGTATCAGCCAGCGCATGAATTTCATCAATGCTTCTACAGCTCTACTGCAAATAGAGAGTAACAGTGGAAAAGAACTTTGCTTCACAGCCAGACAATGGAATAATAATGTACATCTGGAAGCTGAACGCAACATCGTTACAGCACGTCACTCCAACGGAGAGATTGTAACGTTAACGTTCGATTCTGACATCACGTTGACATGCGACGGGAAAAATTATGTTGCACAGACTAAACCCGGATGCAAGAAAACTGATATTGCCATTTCGTTCTTCGCTTCCGAAAAAGAACTTCCAGTAAGCGAACAACGCATACAAGCTCTGCTGAACAATCCTTCACAAGAGCTGAAGGCAAATGCAGACCGATGGAACGGATACTTACAAAAGATTCTACGCAACGACATGAAGCCTGAGTACGACCGTATTGCCGTAAAGTCTGCTGTAACACTGATTTCCAACTGGCGTACACACCGCGAAGGACTGTTGCATGAAGGAGTTATTCCCAGCCATGCGGTAGGCTATTTCGTCGGATTCTGGGCCTGGGACAGCTGGCGTTTCTCAGCAGCTCTGGCAAGCTTTGCTCCCGAACTGGCGAAAAACAATATTCGTGCCATGTTCGACTACCAGTTGCCCGACGGTATGATTATCGACTGTATCTATACCAATTCGGCAGATAATAATGCCCGCGACAGTAAGCCACCTTTGGTTTGCTGGGCTGTAGATGAAATATTTACTCACACCCAAGATACCACCTTCGTAAAAGAGATGTATCCGCAACTGCTTGCCTATTACAAATGGTGGTATGCAAAACGCGACCACAACCGTAACGGCATCTGTGAGTTTGGTTCTACCGACGGCACCCTGGAAGCTGCCGCATGGGAAAGTGGTATGGACAATGCCATTCGCTTCGACAACACAAAGATGCTGAAAAATGCAGACGATGCATGGAGTATGGATCAGGAAAGTGTGGACCTGAATGCATATCTAGCCTACGAATGTAAATTACTGAAGAAATTTGCTTCGTTGATCGGCATTAGCTTTGATGGTCCCGACTACAGCGATAAAATCGCCGATTATTTCTTCGATGAAAAAATCGGATGGTTCTGTGACCGCCGGTTGAGCGATGGCAGCTTCATTGAAGAACCTGGATGCGAAGGATATACTCCGTTCTGGGTACAAATAGCCAGCAAGAAGCAAATGGATAAAGCCATTACACTGCTGACTGATACAACTAAGTTTTCAACTTATATCCCCTTCCCTACGGCTGCTGCCGATAATCCGAAATGTGATCCGAACGGATATTGGAGAGGTCCGATATGGCTCGACCAGACTTATCAGGCTATCAGGGGATTGCGTAACTATGGCTACGGAAAACTTGCAGATCAATATACGGAGCAAGTATTCGAACGCTGCCAAGGGCTGAAAGAAGATGCTCCTATACATGAAAACTATGGCACACACAACGGAGAGCGCCTCCAGGCCCCTCACTTCAGCTGGAGCTCGTCGCATCTGCTGATGATGTACGAAGATTACGGAAAATAACATAACTCTTCATCTTACTTCAACAAGGGAAGGCTACTTTGTCTATCGGGTAGTCTTCCCTATTTTTTATCCCCATATAAACCACTCATTTCTCCTATTTTATTTATTTAACTATAAAAATTAGTTTATAAACTATATATTTTAGTTATTTGCAAAAAACAAGAGAAATATATGAAAAGACTGACTGCAAAAGAAGAAGAAATTATGGGTTTCTTTTGGACGAAAGGCCCTTTATTTGTAAAAGAACTACTGGCTTTTTATGATGATCCTAAACCGCACTTCAATACCCTTTCCACCATTGTACGTGGATTAGAAGAGAAAGGTTATCTCTCGCACGAAACATTCGGAAATACATATCGCTATTTCGCCACAGTAACAGAAGACAGCTTCCGTACCCGGACGTTGAAGAGTGTTATCAGCAAGTACTTTAATAATTCTTTTTTGGGAGCTGTATCGTCACTCGTAAAAGAAGAGGATATTTCCATCGAGGAACTAAAGGAACTGATACGGCAAGTGGAAGAAGGACAAAACGAAAAGAAATAATAAACAATTCTGGATTATGGGAGCATTTTTTGTCTACATACTGAAATCATCGCTCTGTCTGGCTGTATTTTACCTGTTCTACCGGTTACTGTTAAGCAAGGAAACATTTCACCGCTGCAACCGGATAGTCTTACTGAGTATCATACTGCTTTCGTACATACTACCTCTGACAGCAATCACAACCAGTCAGCATACTATGGTCAGTACAGCTGTAACAACTGTAGAAGACTTGCTGATAATGTATGAGCAGCATGCAGTTCCCAATCAAGGATTACAGCCAGAATATGGTTTTCCCTGGCAAGAAGTATTAATAATCTGTTATGTGGCAGGAGCTATATTTTTCATTCTTTGCCACCTCTGGTCGTTAGGGCGCATGCTCTATTTCATCCGTCACAATCAACGCAAGCAACTCCCCGATGGAACGCTTCTGATAATTCACTCATGCAACTTTGCCCCTTTTAGCTGGATGAAATATATTGTCATTTCACAAGCCGACCTTAAAGAAAACGGACATGACATTCTGCTACACGAACAGGCACATATCCGTAATCATCACTCGTGGGATCTGCTGTTGGTTGAGGTTTGTACCTGGTTACAATGGTTCAATCCCGCTGTATGGCTACTCAAACAAGAACTGCAAAATATTCACGAATACGAAGCCGACGAAGAAGTCCTTCGTCAAGGAATCGATGCCAGACAATATCAAATGCTATTAATAAAAAAAGCCGTTGGCGCAAGGCTCTACTCTATTGCCAACAGCTTTAATCACAGTTCACTTAAAAAACGTATTACTATGATGATTCGAAAAAAATCCAATCCGTGGGCACGAGTCAAGTACTTGTATGTACTTCCACTGGCAACTGTTGCAGTTACCGTTTTTGCCCGTCCCGAAGTATCTCAACCATTAGAAGAGATTTCAAATGTCAAAGTTAGTGATTTATCGGATGCTATGAAAACGTATACCGACAAAAATCAACAAAACAATCAGTCTGCTCCGGATAAAAAAATACGTCTGAGCATGAAAGTCGTAGACGAAACCGGACAGCCAGTACCACAAGCTACAGTAGTCATCACCAATACATCCAATGGTACGCTTACAGACGATGACGGACATTTTTCACTGGAGGTAGGCGAAGATCAGAGTTTATGGATTTCGTATGTGGGCATGGAGTCGAAAAACATATCGGTAAAAGACTGTATCAAGCAGACGGATAAAACAATTCGACTAACAAGTGCTACCAATGAATTAGATCTGACAGTTTCTCCTTCTGCACCTAAACCTACTGTACAAAATGGAGAAACATTTACTGTAGTAGAACAAATGCCGGAATATCCTGGGGGAATGAAAGCATTGATGAGCTATCTCGCAGAAAACATACAATATCCGGCAGAATGTCAGAAAGCAGGCATTCAGGGAAGGGTTATTGTCCAGTTTGTAGTAAAGGCAGACGGCTCACTCGACAACTTCGAAATAAAGCGTTCTGTAAATCCATTATTAGATGCAGAAGCTCTAAGAGTTATAAAAACTACCCCTAAATGGAAACCCGGAACCCAACATGGAAAGCCTGTTGACGTAAAATTTACTATTCCGGTTACTTTCTCACTTCCTGACAAACAGAAAGAACATACACCAACAGGAAACATATCTGACAGCTCGCTTACATTAAAGAGAACACTCTTTATCATTGATGGTAAAGAAGTTGAGCCAAAAGCTCTGAATGAAATAAATCCCGACCAAATCAGCTCCATAAATGTTATTAAGGATGGAACGGGCGTAACCATATTCGGGTCCAAAGCCCGTGATGGGGTAATACTGATAACGACAAAAAGATCTTCTACAACTTCTCAAGGAGAGTCGCTGGTTACAGGCCGTGTTACAGACGCTGCCGGAAACCCAGTTTCGGGAGCATGTATTACCATAAAAGGTACTACAACACAAACTACATCCGACAACGAAGGCAGGTTCACACTTACTGTTCCCAGGAAAGATGCCACACTGGAGGTCAGTTCCAGCAATATGAAAACCGCTACAGTAGGTGCCCAGCCATTGCTAAAAGTCGCATTAGAAAAAGAATAGCAGCAAGTAGGCTTACCTATTCAGGAGAGTAAGCCTATAAGCTAAACAGTCTTCGTAAAGACTACTAAAAAGCATCAGCAGCACCCGCGATTTTTTCGTACAAAAAATAAAAAAACTTCTCGATGTTTAAGAGAAAACATCGAGAAGTTTTTAGAGGTTTATGCTGATGATTTGACTAATATGCTACAAAGAGATTATAAACTGTAAAAACAGCTACTCAGAAAGAGATATAATACGTTTATAATCAAAAGTATAACAATAAAAAATCTCCTTATTCCATCTTGAACAATTCATGTAAAGATTGGAATAAGGAGATTATTCTTTATGATACTGTCAGACAGCAAGTCCTGTTATCAAAACATCCGGCTTACCCGTTCTATACCTGCTGCCAGTGCATCAATTTCTTCCTTCGTATTATACAAACCCAACGAAGCACGTACCGTTCCTTCAATTCCCATACGGTGCATCAACGGCTCGGCACAATGATGTCCTGTACGTACAGCTATACCCAGACGGTCGAGCAACGTTCCCATATCAAAATGATGAATATTGCCTACTAGGAAAGAAATAACGCCTCCCTTGTGCTCAGCCTCTCCGAAAATACGCATTCCCGGAATTTCCTTCAGTCTGTTTATGGCATATACTGTCAGTTCATGTTCATAGGCTGCAATCTTATCCATTCCAATTGCCGAAACATAATCGAGTGCTTTCGCCAGTGCTGTACTTCCAATATAGTCGGGAGTTCCAGCCTCGAACTTAAACGGCAATTCGTTGAACGTGGTATGCTCGAAGCTGACATTCTTTATCATTTCTCCTCCTCCCTGATAAGGCGGAAGTTTGTCAAGCCATGTTTCCTTGCCATAAAGCACACCGATACCCGTAGGACCATACACCTTATGTCCGCTGAACACATAGAAATCGGCATCCAGATCCTGTACATCTATCGGCATATGAGGAATACTCTGTGCTCCGTCTATCAGAACAGGAACTCCGTGAGCATGTGCAGTGGCAATCATTTCCTTCACAGGATTGATTGTTCCAAGCACATTCGAAACATGTGCTACTGAAACCAGACGAGTACGTGGAGAGAAGAGCTTTTCATATTCATCAAGCAACAGTTCCCCACGGTCGTTCATCGGAATCACTTTCAAGACAATTCCTTTACGCGCTGCCTGCAACTGCCATGAAACAATGTTGCTGTGATGCTCCATCACAGAAACAATCACTTCATCGCCTTCCTTCATCTGGCTGTCAGCAAAGGTAGATGCTACCAGATTGATGCTTTCGGTAGTACCACGTGTAAAGACTATTTCCGAAATGCTGCGCGCATTAATAAACTTACGTACTGTTTCACGCGAAGCTTCGTGCAAGTTGGTAGCCTGCTGCGAAAGGAAATGTACTCCACGGTGTACATTCGCATTGACCGAATAGTATTCGTCTGTTATCGACTCTACTACCTGACGGGGCTTCTGGGTAGTCGCTCCGTTATCAAGATAAATCAACGGCTTATTGTACACACTCCGTGAAAGTATCGGAAAGTCCTCTCTTATTTTTTGTACATCGTAAAACATGTCACACTAATTTTATTTACAAATAGCACATCCCTGACATTTATTCAATTCGCCACGGAAACGTTTCTCAACAAGTAAGTGCAGACGGTCTTTCAACGCATCCATACGGATATTGTCGATCACTTCATTCACAAAGGCAAACATCAGCAGCAAGCGTGCTTCTTTCAGGCTGATACCACGCTGACGCATATAGAACAATGCATTTTCATCGAGTTGACCGACTGTTGCTCCATGCGAACACTTTACGTCATCGGCATATATCTCCAGCTGCGGCTGAGTATACATGCGGGCCTCACGTGTTGCACAAATATTACGGTTGGTCTGCTGTGAAGAAGTGTGCTGAGCTCCTTCACGTACCAATACTTTTCCGGCAAAAGCTCCTACAGCCTGATCGTCGAGTACATATTTGAACAACTCATTGCTGGTACAATCGGATACCTGATGATCAATGAATGTATTGTTATCCACTTGCTCGTTCTTGTCTGCAATAGCCATACCACACAAATTGACCTCTGCTCCACGTCCTGCCAGTGTCACTTCAGTTGTATTGCGTGTCGTACCGTTATGAAGCGTCATACCATTCAGCAATACGTTGCTGTTTGCCTCCTGATGTACGTACAGGTTGTTGAAACGTACTGTACTGTTATGTGTTTCTTCCAGCTCATAAAGGTCGAATACTGCGTTTTCACCGATAAAAGCTTCTACAACCTGCGTAGAGAGGAAATTCACCTCATCCATAGCATGGTCGCAAATCAGCAACTTGGCCTGTGCTCCTTCTTCGAGGATAATCAGAATACGACGGTTCACCATCGTATTGACATCGGCACGCAGGATATTAACCAACTGGACCGGTCTTTCCATTACCACATTCTTCGGAACATACATCAGTACACCGTCTTGTGCAAACATCGTATTGAACGCTACCACACCATCTTTCGACGTATCAGCCAACTTTCCGTAATATTTTTTCACCAGTTCCGGATGTTGTTCTGCCACATCCTTCAGACTGCCGAATATAACTCCTTCAGGTAATTGTGCAGAGGGATGTACGTGCTTGTCAAATGCATCGTTTACCACAAAATAGAGGGAAGTGCTCATATTCGGGACATCGCACTTGAACACTTCGTACGGATTGACCGGAAACTCCAGACGATTCAGGTTCAGTCCGTAGTCGGGAGCAAAATACTTGCTCACCTCCGTGTATTTATACTTTTCTTGCTTGCGTGTAGGGAATCCCAGACGTTCGAAGTCGGCAAAGGCTTTTGCACGAGGAGCATTCAGCACCTCTGCACTATGCCGGCAAATCATCGCCTCACACTGCGAGAAAAGATCAATATATTGTTGTTCTGCTTTCATGCTTATTCTCCTAATTCTTTCTTTATCCAGTCGTAACCTTTTTCTTCAAGCTCAAGTGCCAGTTCCGGACCGGCAGTCTTTACGATGCGTCCTTTGTAAAGCACGTGTACGATATCGGGCTTGATATAATCTAACAGACGTTGATAGTGTGTAATCACAATACAACTTGTTTCAGGAGTTTTCAGTTTATTCACTCCTTCGGCCACAATACGGAGAGCGTCAATATCCAGTCCAGAATCTGTTTCATCGAGGATACTCAATTTCGGTTCCAGCATAGCCATCTGAAAGATCTCGTTACGTTTCTTTTCACCACCCGAGAATCCCTCGTTTACAGAGCGGTTGGCAAGCTTGCTGTCCAGCTCCACAATTTCACGTTTCTGACGCATCAGTTTCAGGAACTCACTTGCAGTCAGTGCCGGAAGCCCTTTATATTTGCGTTGTTCGTTGACAGCCGCACGCATAAAGTTAACCATACTTACACCAGGAATTTCTACCGGATACTGAAATGAAAGAAACAGTCCTTCATGACTACGGTCTTCTGCACTCATTGCCAGTAAATCCTTTCCATCGAAAGTTACCGATCCTTTTGTTACTTCATAAGCCGGATGTCCTACCAGCACATTACTTAATGTACTCTTACCAGAACCATTCGGTCCCATGATAGCGTGTACCTCGCCAGACTTTACAGTCAGATTGATTCCTTTTAATATCTCTTTGCCATTAATCGTGGCATGCAAATCTTTTATTTCTAACATAGCTTTCTTTTTTATTTATCCTACACTGCCTTCCAATGAGATAGAAAGCAATTTCTGTGCCTCTACGGCAAATTCCATAGGAAGTTTGTTCAATACTTCTTTCGCGTAACCGTTTACAATCAGACCTACTGCATCTTCGGTAGGAATACCACGCTGGTTACAGTAGAATAACTGATCTTCCGAAATCTTCGATGTAGTAGCTTCATGCTCTACTATCGCTGTTTCATTGTGTATATCCATATATGGGAACGTATGAGCTCCGCAATGGCTTCCTAAAAGCAACGAGTCGCACTGACTATAGTTACGGGCATTGTCTGCACGTTCTGACACACGTACCAGACCACGATATGAATTCTGACTCTTTCCGGCACTGATACCTTTGCTCACAATCGTTGAACGAGTATTCTTTCCCAGATGAATCATCTTAGTTCCGGTATCAGCTTGCTGGTAATTATTGGTTACTGCAACCGAATAGAATTCAGCAGTAGAGTTATCTCCACTCAATATACAGCTTGGATATTTCCATGTAATGGCAGAACCGGTCTCTACCTGTGTCCACGATAATTTACTGTCTACACCTTTGCAATTACCTCGCTTTGTTACGAAGTTGTATACACCTCCCTTGCCTTCTGCATCACCCGGATACCAGTTCTGCACAGTAGAATATTTTACTTCAGCACGGTCGAGTACAACGATTTCTACGATAGCAGCGTGTAATTGGTTCTCGTCACGCATCGGCGCTGTACATCCTTCCAGATAAGACACATAGCTATCATCATCTGCAACTATCAGTGTACGTTCAAACTGTCCGGTATTTGCAGCATTAATACGGAAATAAGTAGAAAGCTCCATAGGGCAACGTACGCCCTTTGGTATGTAAACAAATGAGCCATCACTAAACACTGCCGAATTAAGAGCAGCAAAGAAATTATCTCGATAACCAACTACCGAACCCAGGTATTTCTTTACCAAATCGGGATGCTCACGTACAGCTTCGCTCATCGAACAGAAAATGATTCCTTTTTCCATCAGTGTTTCCTTGAAGGTTGTCTTGACAGAAACAGAATCCATCACGGCATCTACAGCCATTCCACTCAATGCCATCTGCTCTTCCAGAGGAATACCCAGTTTATTAAAAGTCTTCACCAGCTCAGGATCTACTTCATCCATGCTCTTAGGTCCTTCCTTCTTTTTAGTCGGATCTGCATAATATGAAATAGCCTGATAATCTATTTCAGGAATATTGAGATGAGCCCATGTCGGCATTTCCATTGTCAGCCAGTAACGATAAGCTTTCAGACGGAACTCCAATAACCATTCCGGTTCACCCTTCTTGGCCGAAATCAATCGCACCACATCTTCATTCAATCCCTTTTCAATGATGTCTGTATGTACTTCCGTAGTAAAACCATATTTATACTTTTCCTGCGTCAGTTGTTTTACAAACTCATTCTTTTGGGATTCTTCCTTTTTATTGAGTTCTTCTTGCATATATTTTATTATATCAGTCTATTAGTTGTTTAGTAACATTCTTCACAGTAGGGAAAAAGACTCCCGAAAAGCCTTCTATCGGATAATATAACAAAGAAGTACGTTTTACGGTTGACTTTATTAAGTTATCTTTAGAATCGACAAACTCTATAAAATGTACGAATAAGCTGACAAGCAATATGTACTTCAAGGCTCCCAGTGCGGCGCCTAAAATACGGTTGACAAAACCTAAATGTACAATTTCAATCACTCGTGTCAAAGCTGAAGCAAGCAACAGAAAGACAAGCGGAACCAGCAACCATATCAGAATAAAGGCTACGACTTGGGCAAAAGTGAGTGATGTACCCAATTCTTCGGCAAGCTTTTCGCCTACAGAAGCAAATAATGCACGGGCCACAAGCAATCCAACTACCAAGCCTACAATAGAGGCTAATTGCCTTATAAATCCCTTTGTAAATCCAAGTATAGCTCCTATGCTTATTATTGCCACAATAATCCAATCGAGGACTGTCATACTCTATATCGTAATAAAAAAGGAAATGTCATGCTGAACGCAGGGAAGAATCTGCACACATCCGATAGCGTTCACAGATCCTTCGCTATGCTCAGGATGACATCACCTCATTAAATTTACTATAATGTAATTATAAAGTTTGCTTTACTTCCACTTCTTCATAAGTTTCAATAACGTCACCTACCTTCAAGTCATTGCAATTAGTCAGGCTAATACCACATTCAAAGTTAGTACCAACCTCTTTCACATCATCTTTAAAGCGTTTCAACGCATTGATGCTACCCGTAAAGATTACAATACCATCACGTATCAAACGAGCCTTGTCAGTACGTTTCACCTTACCAGTCTTAACCATCGCACCGGCAACCATACCGACTTTACTGATATTGAATACTTCACGAACTTCGATTGTTGCAGTAACCTGCTCTTTCAATGTAGGAGCAAGCATACCTTCCATAGCAGACTTCACTTCTTCGATAGCATCGTAAATAATAGAATACTTACGGATATCTACTCCTTCCTGTTCAGCCAGTTTAGCAGCATTGCTAGAAGGACGAACCTGGAATCCTACGATAATTGCATCTGATGCAGCAGCCAGTGATACATCTGATTCTGAAATCTGTCCAACACCTTTATGGATAACATTAACCTGAATCTGTTCGGTAGACAATTTAATCAATGAGTCACTCAACGCCTCAACAGAACCGTCCACGTCACCTTTCACAATTACATTCAGTTCATGGAAGTCACCCAATGCCAAACGACGTCCAACTTCATCCAATGTAAGCATCTTCTGAGTACGCAAGCCTTGCTCACGTGCCAACTGCTCACGTTTATTTGCAATTTCACGTGCTTCCTGATCTGTATCAAACACATGGAATGTGTCACCTGCAGCTGGGGCTCCATTTAATCCCAAAATCAATACCGGTTCAGAAGGACCTGCCTCTTTCAAGCGTTGATTACGTTCATTAAACATAGCCTTCACCTTACCATACGAAGTTCCAGCCAGCACAATATCTCCTACATGCAGTGTTCCATTAGAAATCAACACTGTTGCTACATATCCACGTCCCTTATCCAAAGAAGATTCAATAATTGAACCAGTAGCCTTACGGTTCGGATTTGCTTTCAAATCCAACATTTCAGCTTCCAGCAATACCTTTTCAAGCAATTCAGGAACACCGGTACCTTTCTTGGCTGAAATATCCTGAGACTGGTATTTTCCACCCCATTCTTCCACCAGGAAGTTCATGGCAGCCAGTTCTTCCTTAATCTTATCCGGATTTGCATTCGGTTTATCAACCTTATTGATAGCAAACACGATAGGCACTCCCGCAGCCATCGCATGGTTGATAGCTTCTTTTGTCTGCGGCATCACGTTGTCATCGGCAGCTACGATAATGATTACTACGTCAGTTACTTTTGCACCACGTGCACGCATAGCTGTAAATGCTTCGTGTCCCGGAGTATCCAGGAACGTAATGCGACGTCCATCCTCCAGTTTCACATTATATGCACCAATGTGCTGTGTGATACCTCCGGCCTCACCCGCAATTACATTCGCCTTACGGATATAGTCCAACAAAGAAGTCTTACCATGGTCTACGTGACCCATCACGGTAACAATCGGTGCACGCGGTTGCAAATCTTCTTCCGCATCAGCCTCTTCCTCTACAGCTTGTGCCACTTCCGCACTTACATATTCTGTCTTGTAGCCAAATTCTTCTGCCACAAGGTTAATTGTTTCTGCATCCAGACGCTGATTGATAGACACCATAATACCCACACTCATACAAGTTGAGATAACCTGAGTCACGGGAATATCCATCATGTTAGCCAACTCATTTGCTGTTACAAATTCTGTCAGCTTCAATACCTTGCTTTCTTCCTGTTCCAGCTCCTCCTGTTCCAGTTGACGGTTCTGAATATTTTCACGTTTTTCCTTACGATACTTAGCAGCCTTATTCTTTCCCTTATTTGTCAGGCGGGCAAGTGTTTCTTTCACCTGCTTTGCTACATCCTCATCGCTCACCTCCTGCTTTACCACAGGCTTTTTAAAACGATCCTTGTTATGTTTTCCACCTTGTCCCTGGCTCTGATTACTTTTTCCAGATTTTTCATTTCGTGAAGATCCAGATACGTTGGAGGTTGCATTATTGATATCAACCCGTTCCTTATTAATTCGGTTGCGTTTTTTCTTTTTTGCAGCCTCATCACTCAAGCCACCCTTATCTGTTTTTTCATCACTCTTACGGATTTCCTTGATAATCGCATCCTTCATCTGCTTACGCTGCTCCTGACGCAACTTATCCTTTTCCTCTCTTTCTTTCTTCTTTTCTTCCTTTGATTTTTTCTTTGGACGGGTAGACTGGTTCAATGCAGCCAAATCAATCTGGCCTACTACATTAATTTTTGATTTAAATTCTGTCGGACGAATTTTAAAAACTTCGTCTTCTTTATTTTCCTGAACGGTTTGTTGCTTTTTTTCTTCTTCCATCGGCTCTGGTTTCAATTCTTCTGCCTTTATCTCCGGCTGTTTCGATTCTTCTTTTTCTTCTACCTGAGGTTGTTGTACAGGAGCCTCTTCAATTTTAACTTCCGGTTCTGCCACCTCAGCTTGTTTATTCTCAGGTTCTGGCTTAGCTGGTCCTTCTTCAGCCACAGGCATTTCAGCAGGCTCAACCACAGCCGGTTTTTTCTTTTTCTTCAGACCATCCAAGTCTATTTTACCCACAGGCTTGAACTTAGGTCGCACATCTTCTGGAACCACTGTCTCTATAACCTCCGGTTTCTTTAATTCCGGATGAATATCCTCAATAGAGACAGAAACCTTATTACGCTCCTTGTTCTGCCGTTCCTGAATAATTTTCTCAGACTCTATTTTCAAATCCTTATCTTTGCTGAACTCCTTTATCAGTGCAGCATACTGTTCTTCAGTAATTTTGGTATTTGGATTCGCCTCGACTGTATATCCTTTTTTCTGCAAAAAGTCTACCACCGTGGTTATTCCAACGTTCAAATCTCTTGTTACTTTATTCAATCTTATAGTCATAATTCATCACAATTTTTAGAGTTTGGGAAAATATATCAGTCACAGATAAACAAGCAGACGAGAATGAAGCCCTCATCCTCATCTGTTCATTACAAGCAAGCGCTATTCCTCAAACTCTGCTTTTAAAATTCTCAGGACATCATCCACCGTATTTTCTTCCAAGTCTGCTTTCTCGATGAGCATTTCACGCGGTGCATTCAATACGCCTTTAGCCGTATCAATACCGATAGCCTTAATTGCGTTAATAACCCATTCGTCAATCTCATCCTTGAACTCATCCAGATAGATATCCTCATCAGCCACTGCATCTTCACCCAGTTCACGATATACATCGATTGTATATTCTGTCAGCATACTAGCCAATTTAATATTCAGTCCTCCCTTACCGATAGCCAATGAAACTTCTTCTGGTTTCAGATATACCTCAGCTCTCTTTTCATCCTCATGCATGATGATAGACGAAACTTTTGCCGGGCTTAAAGCGCGTTGAATAAACAACTGAATATTAGATGTATAGTTAATCACATCAATATTTTCATTACGCAATTCACGCACGATACCATGAATACGAGAACCTTTTACACCAACACATGCACCTACTGGATCAATACGTTCATCATACGATTCTACCGCAATCTTCGCACGTTCTCCTGGGATACGGGCGATTTTCTTGATGGTAATCAGTCCATCATTGATTTCAGGAACTTCCTGTTCAAACAAGCGCTGCAGGAATACCGGTGATGTACGGCTCAAAATAATCTTCGGATTATTGTTCTTATTATCTACACGCGCCACCACAGCACGAGCTGTTTCTCCTTTCCGGTAGAAGTCACTCGGAATCTGTTCAGTCTTTGGCAACAGCAGTTCATTACCCTCATCATCCAGCAACAGAATTTCCTTTTTCCAAATTTGATAAACTTCTGCACTAATTACAGTACCTACCTTATCAATGTATTTATTATACAAGCTGTCCTTTTCCAATTCCAGAATCTTTGAAGCCAGTGTCTGACGAAGATTCAGAATTGCACGGCGGCCGAATTTTTCAAAAATCACCTCATCGGTCACTTCCTCTCCCACTTCATATGATGCATCAATCTTGCGTGCTTCCGACAATGCAATCTGCAGGTTCGGGTTAGTCAGCTCCTCATCCGCCACAACTTCACGGTTACGCCAGATTTCGAAATCCCCCTTGTCAGGATTTACAATCACATCATAGTTTTCATCTGTACCGAACATTTTTGCAATCACACTGCGGAACGACTCTTCCAACACGCTCACCATCGTGGTGCGATCAATGTTCTTCAATTCCTTAAATTCCGAGAATGTGTCAATCAAGCTGACAGTTTCTTCTTTTTTGGCCATAATTATTTAAAGCTAATTAAGTATTTGGTGTATTTTATCTCATCATACGTAAAGGTTACATTCTGTTCCACCAGCTTCGGACGCTTGGCACCTTCCGGTTTTATTTTCACTTCTACCGTAACCGTAAAATTCTCTTCGTTGGCATCCGCCAGCACACCTGTCCATTTCTTTCCGGTTTTGTCCAGCACTTCTACTTCGCAACCTACATGTGCTACATACTGCTGCAATACCTTAAATGGCTGACCGATTCCTGCAGAACCTACTTCCAGTTCGTAATCTTCTTCTTCACGACTTAATTTTGACTCAATATAGCGGCTCAGCTCCACACAGTCGTCTATCCACACGCCTTCTGCATGGTCTATTTCCACTACAATTTTGTCATCCGGACTCACATTTACATCAACCAGAAAATAACTTTTATCTTCCAGCCATTCCTCTACAATCCGAGCTACAACGTTTTTATCTATCATGTATTAACTATTAAGAACAAAAAAAGGAGCTAAATCGCCCCTCCACCTTTTCATCCAATCATTTGCAAAGATATAAATAATCTCATGCCACACAAAATAATGACAAAATTATTTATTACTGAGGAGTAGTATAAAAGAGCGGCAAATGATATAGAATCATCTGCCGCTCTTCTGTCGGAATG
>ENA-OPMV01000192-OPMV01000192.1-human-gut-metagenome-genome-assembly--contig:-NODE-192-length-18296-cov-3.692835_pt1 | contig 18296 bp, 19 predicted proteins | sample MGYA00241531_ERZ501759 | MGnify/ENA primary metagenome ERZ501759 (study PRJEB25962, sample SAMEA2042555) | human gut metagenome | biome: human gut; feature: human-associated habitat; material: faeces...
TTGCGAGAAAAAGCAAGCCGTCGTTTCTTCTCTCAAGCGGGAGACGAAAACCGTCAATCCTCCGAAGCTCTATGATCTGACCACCTTGCAGCGCGAGGCAAACCGATATTACGGCTTCACTGCCCAGCAGACGCTTGATCTCGTCCAGACGCTCTACGAAAAGAAGCTCCTGACCTATCCGCGCACGGACAGCCAGTTCATCACGGACGATATGGAGGACACTGCCCGTCAGGTCATTTCCATCGTCTGCCGCCAGCTTCCGCTTTTCTCCGGCGTTTCGGTCACTCCGGACATTTCCCGCGTAACCGACAACAGCAAGGTCACAGATCACCATGCCATTCTCCCGACCGTCCAGCTTGAAAAGCAGGATGTTTCCACGCTCCCTCAGTCGGAGCAGAAAATCCTCAATCTTGTCGGAATGCGCCTTCTGTGTGCAACCGGTGAGAAGCATACCTACGCAGAAACGCAGATCACGCTCTCCTGCGAGGGCTATGCGTTCAAAGCCAAGGGCAAGACCGTCATTCAAAACGGATGGAAAGCCATTGAAGAGATGTTCAAGGCTTCCCTCAAGACGAAGGAAAAGGACGATCCCGTGAAGTCCCTGCCCGAAGTCCATGAGGGCGATATGCTGGATGGTGTGTCTGCCAGTGTCACCGAACACTTCACAACGCCTCCGAAGCAGTACACGGAAGCTATATGCTGTGAAAGGGGGATAAGAAATCGCCCATAGAAAGGAGAGTTTTTCAATGAAAGCAAAGAAAACGGACAACGGCAAGATAACCGCACTATACGAGCGTCTTTCCCGCGACGACGACCTCACAGGCGACAGTAACAGTATAATCAATCAAAAGAAGCTGCTTGAAGATTATGCAAAGGAGCATGGATTTACGAATTGTGTCCACTTTACTGATGACGGCTGGTCTGGCGCAAACTTTGACCGCCCTAATTGGAAACGCATGATTGCAGCCATAGAAGCCGGAGAGGTTTCCCATGTGCTGGTAAAGGATTTAAGTCGTGTCGGCAGAGATTATCTGCAAGTGGGATTTTACACAGAAGTCATGTTCAAGGAGCGGGGCGTCCGTTTTATTGCCATAGCAAACGGAGTTGACAGCGACAAGCGCGAAAGCAGCGAGTTTGCCCCGTTTTTGAATATTATGAACGAATGGTATGTGCGTGATAGCAGCCGAAAAATAACAAGCGTTCTCCACGCAAGAGGAATGTCCGGCAAGCATACAAACAGCCATTGTATTTATGGCTATAAGAAAGACCCTAATGACAAAGACCACTGGATTATCGACGAGGAAGCCGCCGAGGTAGTACGCCGGATTTACCGCATGGCGTTGGAGAGCAAAGGCCCGTATGAAATTGCCCGTATCCTTGCTTTGGAAAAGGTTGAAAGACCGTCCTATTATCTTGCACAGCGCGGCGTGGGGAAACATCAGTCTAATTTTAACCCCGCTGAACGGTACACATGGCGTGGCGGCACAGTTGCCGATATTCTATCCAAGCCGGAGTATATGGGGCATACAGTAAACTTCCGCACCTATAAAGAAAGCTACAAAGACAAACGCTCCAGAATGACACCCAAAGAGGATTTAGTCATTTTTGAAAATACGCAGGAAGCTATTATTGACAAGGAAACATGGGAGCGCGTCCAGAGCTTGCGGAAAACGATACGCCGGACGGACACCATAGGCGCGGCAAATCCTTTAACGGGCTTGATGTTTTGCGCGGATTGCGGGGCTAAGATGTATAACCACAGGGGCGGGGCTGGACTGGCGCGGGACTGGGCGGGGCGACCCAACGGCAGGAAGCGTCCAGAACGCGACGAGTACAACTGTTCCCGTTATGATTTAGGCAACCAGCACTATAATAGATACTGCACGACGCACCTTATCCGCACAGCCGTTGTAAATGAGCTTCTGCTTGAAGCTATCAAGGAAGTATGCGACTACGCGCTGAACAATGAAGCGGCATTTATGGAGCAGGTCTGCTCTGCTTCCAGCGAGCGGCAGGTGAAAGCGGCAAAGGCAATCCGGCAGAGAAAACAGCGCAGCGAGAAACGAGCCGACGAATTGAGCCGCTTAATCCGCAAGCTCTATGAGGACAATGTAAACGGCAGACTTTCTGATAAGCTCTTTGAACAAATGCTGCATGATTTTGAAGCGGAGTTAGAGAGTTTAACCGAGAGCGTTACCCAAGACGAGCAGGAGCTTGACCGCATAAGCAGGGAAACCGTCAATGCCGAGAAGTTTCTTGCCCTTGTCAAAAAATATACGGATTTTTCAGAACTCACCCCCGCAATGATAAATGAGTTTGTTGAAAAAATCCTTGTTCATCAAGCCGAGGGCAAAGGCGCAAGCCGTACACAGGAAGTCGAGATTTTCTTTAACTTTATCGGCAAGGTAGAAATCCCGCGCAAAGAAATTGAACTAACAGAGGAAGAAAAGGCAGCATTAGCGGAACAGGAACGACGCAGGGCGAAGAAAGCCGAGTATAACCGCCGCTATATGGAGAAGAAGCGCAGACAATGGAAAGAGCAACAGGAACGGGAGAAAGAACAGCAGGAAGCTCTTGAATTACCCGCTGCTTCCACCGAGAAAGGAGAACGCATAGCATGAGAATACTCATTGACAATGGCAACACCCCCGCCGCCCCGCGCCCGTATATCGGGCATTACGGGCGGTTGCGGAAAGCCTACCTTGAACAGTACCGCCCCGACCTCTACACCGCCCTTGTCGCAAATGAGAAGCTGCATGAGCATTGCGCCGAGATTGACGAAGCCGCCCGGAGCCGGATTGACCTTATCATGCCGCAGCTTGCAAGGAGCGCGGGAGCTACCGAAGCACTCAAAGCTACCGACCCCATGAAATGGGTGGGACTGATGAACGCTTGCAGGGCGCAAGCGGAGGAAATCGCCAAGTTTGAGCTAATCTATGTCTGACGGTCAAGAGCCGGAAAAAACAGAAATCTTGCGATAACAGCCGCCCTGACGAACCATTCCCTGTCCGGGCGGTTTCTATTTGAAAATCCTCATTTTCCCCAAGTCAAGAGCCGGGAAAAACACCCGAAAAATGCCCCTATTGCGTAACAGGGGCGCAGAAAGGAGAGTTTATGAGAACAGGGCTTACGAAGCAGGAAAAGACCACCGATATTTGGTTTGACGAGAAAGACCCCCTTATCCATATCCGCACCCACAACACCGACTTAAAGAAGCGGCTTGCCGCCTACGCCGGACAGTACCCCGACCAGTGCTGCCAGACCGACGCAGACCCCGAAACGGGCTGCATGGAGTTTGATATTGCAAAGGGGCGTTTCTCTTTCCGTCTGACCGCCCCATACAGTGAGGAACGGAGGAACGCCGCCAGCAAAGCGGCAAAGAAACATTCCGGCAACTTGACACACCCTATTCAAAAAGATGTGCTATAATTTTTTTGAAAAAGTTTCGGATTAGATGTAGTATTCGCCGCTGAAACCGTAGTATATAGGTGAAGCCGGAAAGGAGGCGGTGTGATGATAGAAGATGAGAAAATCATTGAAATGTTTTTTGAGCGTTCAGAGCAAGGCATATGGGAGCTGGATATAAAATACGGTAAAGTCTGCCACAAGTTATCGTATAACATTGTTAACAGCAGGCAGGACGCGGAGGAATGTGTCAACGACGCTTACTTAGGAGCATGGAACGCAATCCCCCCGGCGAACCCCCACCCGCTTCTGACCTATATCTGTAAAATCGTTCGGAACATTTCACTGAAAATCTATTACAGAAAGGAAGCAGCCAAGCGAAACAGCACTTACACGATTGCTATGGAGGAAATCGAAGCCTGTATAGCAGACCCGAACACAGTGGAAGCCGAGATTGAAGCCAGAGAGTTAGCCCGTATCATTGAAAGTTTTCTGGACACGCTGACCGTCGAGAACCGCGTTATCTTCATGCGCCGCTATTGGTTTTCCGATAGCTGTAAAGACATAGCCGAGTTTGTAGGGCTTTCGGAGAAAAATATCTCCGTCCGGCTGACCCGTATCCGACAAAAAATGAAAAGCTATTTAGCAGAAAGAGAGGTATTCGTATGAACTCAAAGAAGTTTTCCGAAGCCATGAGCGAGCTTGACAGCAAGTATGTTGATGAAGCTATCAGCTACAAGAAGAAAGCAAAAAAGCCAGTTTGGGCTAAATGGGGAGCTATTGCAGCCTGTTTTGTAGCTGTAACCGTCTTAGGTGTGGGATTGTTTCAAAGTGGATTATTTGGCAGTCATACCGATATAGCCACATTGAATAACGGGGAAAAAATTGTTTTTGTGAAGTCTGATAATGTTGGCGGTTCTTTGGCTTTAGATGTAGATGTAACTACAAAGCCACTTACAGAAGATGAAACCTTAGCTTTATTTTCGGATTTACCTGTTACAGCCAATGCAATTTTTCTAAATAGCGATATAGACGCAGGCGGTTCACAAGAACTGATTGGATTTGAGGGACAAGTCGGAAATGTGAAAGTAATCATTTCAACATCAGATGTGCAGTTGCTTGATACTGTAATTGTTGGAACGGAGAAAGTCTCTGAAATCAACGGTATAACCATAGTCGCAGGATATTTTGTAACAGACCCGAACAGCCGAGGCGAGCAAAATGCTATTTACTATGCGACCTTTGAGATTGGCGATTGCAAGGTATATCTGGAAAATGGCGGCATGAAAGATGATAGCGAAACAATAAAAAATCAGTTGGCAGAAGTTATCCAGAAGCTGACAGAAAACGGGAATTTGGACTTAACTTCTTTTAGTGACGAAACAGGTATGAAGCTTGACGGAAACCCAGACGGATATGACCCGCTTCCTGACAGCCAGACTTCTGATGAAGAAGTATCAGAACAAGACCCCGCCGCAAACTGAATAATCTATCTCATATCGAAAGGGCAGCCGAGAAAATCGACTGTCCTTTTTCTATGCTTATGAGCAGAAAGGAGCGCCCAACCATGACAAAGCCAAGAGAGAAAACCCGCGAGGAGTTGCAAGCCGAGATTGAGGACGGAAAGAAGAAAATCCGGCAGTTTGAGAACCGAGAAAAGATGTTGCGTCAGAAGCTATCCAAAGAGGAACGCAGAACGCGCAGCCACCGCCTTATTGTCCGGGGCGCGGTCTTTGAAAGCATTGTGCCGGAAGCAAAGAACATGACCGACGAGGAAGCCACAGCACTTCTCCGGCTTGCCTTGACGAGTGAACCAGCGCGGGAATATCTGAAAAAACGAGCAGAGGGAGCGACAAGCTGAAAATCCCTTAGGAACTAAGGGCGCACTTATACACCCTTGCGGGCGTGTGCGCTCTGCCGAGGGCTTATCTCCGCACAGGGAGATTTCCCCGCGCTCCGATTGGCGGCTTTGCCGCAACAAGGGGCTGCAGCCCTTGCGCCGCTTCGCGGCTATCCCTGCACACCCACAAAAACAGTACACCCGCCTTTGGCGTCTGTACCATTTTTGCGGGTTTTATTATCCTATCCGGGAGGTGATACCCATAGCCATTTACCATTGGAACATCGGCATTGTGAGCCGAGGAAAAGGCAAATCAGCCGTTGCCGCAGCCGCCTACCGAAGCGGCGAAAAGCTGACAAACGAATGGGACGGAATGACCCATGACTACACCCGCAAAGGCGGCGTTGTCCATACAGAAATCATGCTGCCGCCCCACGCACCACCCTCATTTTCTGACCGTTCAACCTTGTGGAACAGCGTGGAGCTTTACGAGAAAGCCGGGAACGCCCAGCTTGCGCGTGAGATTGACGCAGCGCTCCCCATAGAATTATCCAGAGAGGAACAGATCCGGCTTGTCCGGGAATACTGTTCCTCTCAATTTGTTTCCAGAGGAATGTGCGTTGATTATGCCATTCACGACACCGACAAAGGCAATCCCCATTGTCATATCATGCTGACCATGCGACCACTTGACGAGCGCGGCGCATGGGCGGCGAAGTCCAAAAAGGAATATGACCTTGACGAAAACGGCGAGCGTATCCGCTTGCCAAGCGGCAGATACAAGACGCACAAAATTGACCTTACAGGCTGGAACGACAAGGACAACACCCTCTTGTGGCGCAAGGCATGGGCTGACTATACCAACGACTTTTTGGAGAGGAACGGAAGCCCGGAGCGTATCGACCACCGCAGCAACGCCGAGCGCGGCATTGACGAGATACCCACCGTCCACATGGGCGTGGCGGCTTGCCAGATGGAGAAGAAAGGTATTGCCACCGAGAAAGGCGAACTGAACCGAAATATCCAAAAGGCAAATCGCCTTATCCGGGAAATCCGGGCGCAGATTGGGAAGCTCAAAGAGTGGATTGCCGACCTGTTCAAAGCGCGGGAAAACGCCCCGGAGCCGCCGCAATCTCCTAACCTTGCAAATCTGCTGATGAAATATTTGAGCGTTCAGAGAGAAAAGAGCCGGAAATATTCGCAGAGTTGGCAACGGCAGCACGCAGCCGATGAACTGAAAACCATAGCGGCAGCGGTCAACTATCTTTCCGAGCGTGGTATCTCTAATCTTGATGAGCTGGATACTTCACTTTCCTCTGTCAGCGATAAAGCCTATTCAATCCGCGAGGGAATGAAAACTGCCGAAGAACGCATGAAGAAGCTGCAAAAGTTGATTGAGTGCGGCAAGAATTATCTGACATACAAACCTGTGCAGGACGAGTACCGGCAAATCCGCTGGAAAGGAAAACAGGAGAAGTTTGCAGAAGCTCACCGCGCCGAACTGACCTTATGGAACGCGGCAAGCCGTTATCTCCATGCAAATCTTCCAGATGTAAAGGCGTTGCCTATCTCTGAATGGAAACAGGAATATGCCGACCTCAAAGCGCAGAGAGATACCGACTACGCCAAACTGAAAGCTACCCGCGCCGAGGTTGCCGAGCTTCAGAAGATACGAAAATGTGTTGATATTGCACTCCGCGCCGACCAGCCGGAGCAGACGCAGAGCCGCACCAAGCGGCACGAACAGGAGCGATAAAGAAAAGGACGGGCAAGCCATTTTGCTTGTCCGCCCTAAATGCTTTCTGATAAACTGGAAGTTGTTTATCCAAAATGAAATGGAATAACCATATCAAGTAAAACTGCAAGAACTATACTAATCGTTCCCATTAGCGCAGAACTCCTCAATGTGTCTCTCCTCAAAACAATAAGTCCAATAATAAAGACTATCACTTCCAAAACAGATTTTGCATTAAAATACCAGCATCCATATACAAAGCACATATTGAACAATACTGCCAAAATCAGTGCTGATAGTATAAATGCCAGTTTGCTTTTCCCCTTTGCATACCAACAGACAAAAGCCAATAATGGAGAAACAGCTGTAAATCCAAACCAAATCATCGCATAACTTCTTGGGAAAAATCCTGCAATATAGTTTGAATACAAATAGTAGCTTGCAACCATACCAACAAAGAATACAAAAACATTGATGCTTGCTCTTATTGCAGAATTGCTATAAATAGAAATACACAGTGCAATCAATATCCAGATTGCAAAACGCCCAAGAAAATTACCAATATCTAAGACTCCATTTATTGCCATAAGCACACCTGGAAGTTCAGTTTGACGAAAATCCAGATATTTTGAGAAAGTTCCCAAAGCTATTCCGAGAAACAATATCGCTATGGTATTTATAAGTTTTCTATTATTGGATATTGGATTTTCTGCATTCCTTATATCATTCAAAAAATTTATCATAATTACCCTCACAAATTCCAATTTGTCGATTTCATTATACTCAAAACCTATGAACAATTCAACCACAGAAAGCGAGGTATCAACCATGTATTACACCCAAGAACAAATAGACCGTGCCAACCAAACCGACCTTGTTTCGTTTCTGCAAGGACGGGGCGAGCAGCTTACCCGCGCCGGAAATGAATACCGCTGGAAGCGGCACGACAGCCTGACCGTCCGGGGAAACAAATGGTACAGGCACAGCCAGAGCAAGGGCGGCGCACCCATTGATTTTGTCATGGAGTTTTACGGAAAGAGCTTTACCGAAGCCGTTGAACTGCTGACAGGAGAAAAAGGCGCAGTCCCACCACCGGACAGACCCGCGCCATTCTCTGACTTTCGACTGCCGCCCCGCAGCTCCGACAACAGCACAGCGAGGAACTACCTCACAGCAGCCCGCCGCATTGATGAAGATGTGACGGGCTTTTTCTTTTCCACCGGGGATATTTACGAGGAAGCCGCCCACCACAACGCCGTATTCGTAGGGCGGGACGAGGACGGAGTACCACGCTACGCCCACCAGCGCGGCACAGCCGGGAGCTTCCGGCTTGATGTGAAAGGCAGCGACAAAGCCTTTAACTTCTGCTACCGGGGCGAGGGCGAAAGGTTGTTTGTCTTTGAAGCCCCGATAGACCTCTTATCTTTCCTCTGTCTGTTCAAAAAGGAATGGCAGAAGCAAAGCTATCTTGCGTTGGGCGGCGTGGGCGAGAAAGCCCTTTTGCGTTTCCTTTCTGACCGTCCGAACATCAAGACCGTTTACCTCTGCCTTGACAACGACAACGCCGGAAACGATGCTTGCAGCCGCCTTGCGGAGCTTGTGCCGGAGGGCTTGACCGTCCACCGCCTTGTGCCGCTTTGCAAGGACTGGAACGAGGTATTGCAGCACCGGGCAGAAATCGCGGACGGGAAGTATATCCGGGAAGCGATTTACGGCTTGAAAGAGCCGCCGCAGGAAGAAACCGTTGAGATTATCCGCATGAGCGAGGTTGACACCCAGACCGTTGAATGGCTATGGGAGCCGTATATTCCCTTTGGGAAAGTAACCATTGTGCAGGGCAACCCCGGCGAGGGCAAGACCACTTTTGCCCTACGCCTTGCCGCCGCCTGCACCACCGGGGGAACGCTGCCGGGAATGAAGCCCTTGCCGCCATTCCAAGTGATTTACCAGACCGCCGAAGACGGTTTGGGCGATACCGTCAAACCCCGCTTGATGGAAGCAGAAGCCGACCTTGACCGCGTACTTGTGATTGATGAAGCCAAACGGGAGCTTACCCTCTCCGACGAGCGCATAGAAAAGGCAATCACGCAGAACGGGGCGCGGCTGATTATCCTTGATCCCATACAGGCGTACATGGGCGAAAAAACCGACATGAACCGGGCAAACGAAGTGCGCCCCATGTTCCGCCGCCTTGCCGATGTTGCCGAGCGTACCGGGTGCGCCGTTATCCTTATCGGACATCTCAACAAAGCTGCCGGAGGGCAGAGCGCATACCGGGGTTTAGGTTCTATTGACTTCCGCGCAGCCGCCCGGAGCGTGCTTCTTATTGGGCGCGTAAAGCGTGAGCCGAATGTGCGCGTTATCATTCACGACAAATCTTCCCTTGCGCCGGAGGGAAAGCCCGTAGCCTTTTGCCTTGACCCGGAAACAGGCTTTGAGTGGATAGGCGAATATGATATAACCGCCGACGAGTTGCTGTCCGGCGCGGGCGGCAACAACGCCACCAAAACCGAACAGGCTGAAAAGCTGATACTTGACCTACTGGCAGACGGAAAAGAGCTTGCCAGCGAGGATATAGAGAAAGCCGCAGCCGACGCGGGGATTTCTGCCCGTACTGTCCGGGCGGCAAAGAAAAACCTTGACGGGCGCATTACTTCAAAGCGTATCGGCGCAGCATGGTATCACGCCCTAAAAAAGTGAACTGGCAAAATCCAAGTGGCAAAACCCAGATACCTTGCCACTTTGCCACTTCGCCACTTCAACCTCAAAACCACCGCCCCATGTATGACCGCATGGGGCTTTTCTCATGGAAAGGAGAGCCTATGAACAACGACACCAGCAACCGCAGCACCCCCGCAACCGCTTCCCCTCTGACCGTAAAGGAAGCCGCGCCACCTGTAATGATAAAGAAAATCGGAAAGACCACCTACCGCGTCAAAATCCATTTCAGTGAAACGAGCAAAGAAACCATGAGCGACAAAATCAAGCGTCTGATTTTGAATGACAGCGAAAAAAGTTCTTAAACACCCTTGACAAAACGTATCAGAAGACACGCTCCTGTCTGCAATGGAGACTGCCGGAAACGATCAGTTCGACGATGACACCGAGAAGAAAGGTCTCGGCACTCCCGCGACCCGCGCCGGTATCATTGAAAAGCTGGTGAAATCCGGCTTTGCAGAGCGTAAAGGCAAATCCCTCATTCCCACGAAGGACGGTTGCAACCTTGTCTGTGTTCTGCCGGAACAGATCAGCTCTCCCGCAATGACAGCAGAATGGGAAAACACGCTCATGGAGATTGAGCGCGGCAATGCGGATGCAGACGCCTTCCTCAGCGGCATTGTCCGGATGACCGGGGATCTCGTGAAAGCCTACCCGTTTCTCTCCGATGCCGAAGCCCAGCGTTTCGGCACGGGCAAGGAGGAAATCGGCAAATGTCCCCGCTGCGGCTCTCCGGTCTATGTCGGCAAGGGCAACTTCTACTGCTCGAACAAGGAATGCTCCTTCTGCCTGTGGGAAGACAACAAGTTCTTTTCCAGCAAGAAAAAGAAGCTGACCAAGAAGATTGCAAAGGAGCTGCTGGACAAGGGCTGGTGCCGCGTGACCGGGCTTTACACGCCGAAGAAGCCTCAGCTCTACGATGCGGTGATTCGTCTGGATGACAGCGGCGGCAAATACGTCAGCTTCAAGATGGAGTTTGACCGATGAGCCGCCCGAAGTATGTTGCCTCTTGCAGCGGAGGCAAAGACAGCGTAGCGACGCTCCTGCTGGCTGCACAGCACAATGAGCCGCTGGACGAGGCGGTTTTCAGCGAGGTCATGTTTGATAAGGACACAAGCGGCGAAGTCCCGGAACACCGGGACTTCATCTATGACCGGCTCAAGCCCTTCTGTGAAAAGGAACTGGGCATCAAATTCACCATTCTTCATGCAGACAAGACCTACGATGATGTGTTCCATCATGTCATCACCCGCGGACCGCACAAGGGCGAGGTTCGCGGCTTTGCATGGGCTGGTATGTGTGCAGTCAATCGGGACTGCAAAATCCCGCCCGTCCGCAAGTACAATGCCGCACTCTCGCCGGACACTGTGAGCTATGTCGGCATCGCGGAGGATGAGCCAAAACGCCTTGCTCGTCTGGATGGAATAACGAAGGTCAGTCTGCTTGCCAAATACGGCATGACCGAGGCGGACGCCTACAAGCTCTGTCAGGAACACGGGCTGCTTTCCCCAATCTACGCTCACTGCCGAAGAAACGGCTGCTGGTTCTGTCCCAACGCCAGTGACTCGGAGCTGCTGCACATGGTCACAAAGCACCCGGATATGTTTGACCGGCTGATTGAATGGGAGAACGAGGATAACATCTTCCATCGTCGGATGACGCGCAGAGAAACCCCGTCTGAGGTAAAGGCTCGTTTATTGAGCAAATCCCAGACGGGGTTTTCTTCTCCCCGAAGCAAATACGAAATGGAGGTTTGATATGGCTGAAAACAAAAATGCACAGCAAGTCCGCGAAATCACGGACAAGCTGGAACAGGGCATCAAGGAGCTTTTTGAATCCGAGCGGTTCAAGGAATATCTCCGCACGATGTCCAAGTTCTACAACTATTCCTTCAACAACACGCTGCTCATTGCGATGCAGAAGCCGGAGGCAACCTATGTTGCCGGTTATACCTCGTGGCAGCGCAACTTTGACCGTCAGGTCATGAAGGGCGAAAAGGGCATCAAGATTCTTGCACCCGCGCCGTACAAGGCGCAGGAAGAGCGTGAGAAGATTGATCCTTTGACGCAGAAGCCGGTGATCGGCGCAGATGGGAAGGCTGTCACGGAAACGGTTGAGGTCCTGCGTCCTGCCTTCAAGGTGGTAAGTGTCTTTGATGTTTCCCAGACGGACGGCAAGGAGCTTCCGGACATCATCGTCGATGAGCTGAAAGGCACCGTCGAAAACTACGAGGCGTTCTTCGATGCGCTCAAGCAGGAATCTCCCGTCCCTATTTCCTTTGAGGACATTCCGGGCGGTGCAAAGGGATTCTTCTCGCCGGTTGAAAGCCGCATTGCCATTCAGGAGGGCATGAGCGAAATCCAGACGGTCAAAACCGCCATTCACGAGATCGCCCACGCAAAGCTCCACGCCGTCAAGCCGGATGAGAAAACCACCCCAGAAGATAAGAAGGATCGACACACCAAGGAAGTTGAGGCGGAAAGCGTTGCCTACACCGTCTGCCAGCGTTACGGCATTGAAACCTCGGACTACTCCTTCGGTTACATCGCCGGTTGGTCATCCGGCAAGGAAACCAAGGAACTGAAAAGCTCTCTGGACACCATCCGCAAGACGGCGGCTGAGATGATCGAGGGCATTGACGCCAAGCTCAAGGTGTTGCTGGCAGAAAAAGCGCAGTCCGCAGAGAAGGAAAGCGAAATGCCCGCAGAGCCGATGTCGGAAGTCCCCATTTACCGCGAGACGGCAAATTACGCCTATGAAGCCGGTGAGCTGGAGTCATATCGTGCTTCTCTCGCTGCAAACGTGGAATGCCGCCGTGCGATTGAAGCGGCGATCAGCTCCAACTACGGAGATAACCGCCTGAATGCGGAAGCTGCCGTGAAAAGCGTCCTTGAGCAGTTCTCTCCGGAGCGCGTCCGGTATGTCCTCGCAAACACCATTCAGCAGAAAGACTTCGACGGGCGCATTCCGCAGTCTCTCAAGGAGTGGGCAAAGAGCGTTGAAGTCTGCCCTGAGAATGCCTCTCGCTTCCTTGTGGATAAACCCAATCCCGGACTGACCGCCCTTTTCGTCGATGCGTTCCGTCAGCAGACTGAACCTAAGAAGGAAGTCACTTCTGAGAAAACAGAGGAAAGAGACCCGGAGGTCGTTGCATGGGAGAATGATGAGATTACCTCTATTGAGGTAAAAACCGTGGAGGTCAAGTCTCCCTTTGCCCCCTTGCCGGAGGAAGCGGCAAAAGCACCGAAAGCGCACCGCCTGACTGCCGAAGAGAAGGAGATCAAAGCCGCCGTCATGGACACGCTCAAGGGGCAGATTGCCTATAACAATGACGGTATGCGGGCGTCCTATCGCGCCTCTAACCATTCCTTCAATCTGCTGGCACGGAACGGCGTCAGGATCGAAGGCAACACGGTCACGCAGAACGGTGAGCCGCTGTTCAAAATCCATCGCCGTCATGCGGCGCGGAAAACACAGGGCTGTTACCGTGAGCTGATGCCGACGCTGGAATACGTCAAGCAGGAGCAGAAGCAGGAAAAGCCCTCCATCCGTGATCAGCTCAAAGCTGCCGCAAAACAGCAGCCGGAGCAGAAATCTCCGGTCAAATCCAAAACGCACGACATGGAGTTGTGAGAAAGGAGACGCATGAAGAAATACACAGACGTTGACATCGTTGCGGAGCTGCAGAAGCTCGTGGACAGTCATGTAGACAGCTACAAGGAAGACTTCGACATCGACAAGCGCATCATCCGCCGCGCCGCCGAAAGCCAGAATCCCGAAGACAAGACGCTGATGTGGTTCTGCCGTCCGCATGGAACGCACTGCCTCAATGAAAATCAGGTCTTTATTCAGGGAACGCGAGATCACAACACCTTCCGCTTTTACGCGGAACAGACCTACGACGAGTGCGTTGCCCGCGTCATTGTCCCGAAAGCCGTTAAGCGCGGCAAGGTCTTCGGAGATGTCTTTGAGATCAACTACCGGGAACAGGCGGCAAATGTGGCGCAGAACTCGGTTGCGCCGGATCATGACCGGCTGACCTTCGCAGACGGCTTTGTGCTGGACGCCCCCTGCCGCAGCAGCTTCGATGCAGCAATGGCTCTGGTCGGTGAGCATGGCGGCGTCAAAACCCACCAGACGCTCCCGAAGGACGCGGATGCTCTGGCGGAAGTGCTGTCCAAGCAGAAAAGCCGCCGTGACAGACTGCCGGATGCAGAAAAAACAGAGGTGCTTTCGCCTCTGTCCGTTGCAGAACTTCGGAAGTATGAGGCAGTCAAAAAGGCGCATCCGGACGCGCTGGTCTGCTTTGCCCAGAATGGCTATTTTGAGCTGTACGGCAAGGACGCGGAAAAAGCCGCACCCTTGCTCGGCACAAAGCTCCTTGAGAAGAAGGTACGCGGCAAGCCCTCCATGCCGGTGACCGGCTTCCGTGAAGCCGCGTGGGTAGCCGGTTCTCACAAGCTCTGGAAGTCCGGCGCAGATGTCTTTCTCAGCAAGGACGGCGAGACCTTCAAGGAACTCAAAGCCGCAGATTACATTCCTGTCGGCGCGACGCTGAATGTGGATGGCATCAAGTGCAGAATCGACGCGGTTGATTTTGCCGCTGATGAAGTCCGGCTGACGAACATCGAGGACAAGAACCGCCCCATTCGCTTTTCTGAGAGCATCCAGTATGTCCGTTCGTATGTGGAGGATGCCGGGACTGCCATCTACGACACCATCCCGAAGAAGCCCGCTGCCCGTGAATCCATCCGCGACAAGCTGAAATCTACGCAGAAAGCCCAGCCGCCCCACACACCGAAGCCGCAAAAAAACAAAGGAAAGGATATGGAACTCTGATATGAAAAACTTTACCGTGGAAGAAATCAACCTGATGTGCTGCTTCAACACGTCCAGCCGGAAGCGGCTGATCGACGATATGAAGGGCGTCACCCTGAACGACATGGACGGCGAGATCGCAGAGCTGATGTATAAGACCGTCCGGAAGCTCGAAGTCATGACCGACGCGGAGTTTGAGGAATTGTATATCATGCCGGACGGCATGGTGGATGACTGAAAGGAGGATGCCTATGCCCGTATTAGACGGTGATTTTGAAGCCTTCGTCACGAACCTTGGCAAATACAACGAGGGTATGCTGGTCGGTGAGTGGGTGAAGCTGCCTACCACCGAAGAAGAGATGCAGAAGGTCTTTGAGCGCATCGGAATCGGCAAGCAGGATGAGTTCGGTCAGCCCTACGAAGAGTGGTTTATCACCGACTACGAATGCCCGATCTATGGCGTTCAGAAGATGCTTGGCGAGTACGAGAGCCTTGATAAGCTCAACTACCTTGCCGCTTTGATTGACGAGCTTTCCCTGAGCGATCAGGAAAAGCTCGCTGCCATTATGGAGGCTGGCTGCGATGAGGTCAGCGACATCGACGATCTCATCAACCTGACGTTCAATCTGGACTGCTACGACATCATGCCCGGTATCAACGACGAATCCGACCTCGGCTACTATTACGCCCACGAAGCCGGTATCTACTCTGAAAAGGATCTCGGTCCTCTGGCAAATTACATCGACTATGAACGCTATGGGCGCGACATTGCGATGGATGAGCAGGGACGCTTCACCGATGAGGGCTATGTCCGTGTCGCAAGCGAACGCTGGGACAGGCAGTTTAACGGGGAGCTTGATGATATTCCCGATGAATACCGGATTACCGGCTCAGGGGAAGCCGCCGAGCGTGACAGCACCATCGCCGTTCTCGTCGTTGAGCCGGGAAAGGAGCCTTATGTGAAGGAGATTGACTCCGGTCTGGAGTCCTTGCAGCATGAGGTCGGCGGCTGCATCGAGGCGATTTATCCCTACGAAGACCCGGTTGCCTTAGTCTGTAATGAGGAAGGCAAGCTGGAAGGTCTGCCCCTGAACCGCGCTCTGCGTGATGAGGACGGTGACATCTACGACGTTGTTGCCGGAACATTCATGGTAGTCGGCTTGACGGATGACAGCTTCGGTTCTCTGACCGTAGAGCAGATGCAGAAGTTCTCCGACCTCTTCAAAGTTCCGGAGCAGTTTGTTAAGTTGGGCGATAAGATTGTTGCGATCCCCATGATCTCGAAGGAGCAGCAGAAGCAGGAGAGCATTGAGCAGAAGGACTTTGAGATGAACGCCGATACCTCCGGTCTGACGGTTGCCGGTCACATCGGGACGTGGCACACCATTGACCAGCACGAGGTCGGCGGTCACAGCTTTTACCTGATGGAGCATGACACCTACGGCGATGAAGCTGCCTGTATCATTGTCGATGAACGCGGCAAGCTCGTCCTCGATGATGTCTACAACGGCTTTGACGATGACACGCTCCGCCTTCTCGACCTTGAGGTCAAGGAAGTGCCGGAAATGCCCGATCCCGCGCTCTCCGTTCAGGATATGAAGGACTACGGCTACGCATGGGCTGGCGTTCTTCCCGCCGGTCAGGAGGCGGCTGAGAAGGCTTTGGAGAAGGGCTGCGAGGTTTACCGTCTTTATTCCGATAACACCGAGGGCTTGTGCGTAGATGCCAAAGAGATTGCCGATCATGCGGCAAAGGGCGGAATGCTCGGTATCAGCAAGGAAAGCTGGATGGCGGCTCTTGAGAAGGAAAACTACCTCAAGGCGGCGGAGATGTCGATGGAGGATGACTACGGCATGATTGATGGGATCATCAACAACGGTCCGAAGGAGGACAAGACCGCAGAGGTCAAAGCCCCCGAAAGGGGCGAAAAGTCCTCCATCATGGACAGGCTCAAGTCTGCAAAGGCTGAAAAGCAGAAGGAATGCTGCCCTCCCAAAAAGCACAAAGGAGAGATTGAGCTGTGAGCAGAAGTCAGAAGTGGCGGCAGGAGTGGTCGTTCTTCATAGGAGATAGCGGACGCCGGAAGTATAACCGCTTCTGCGTCCGCTGCGTCCATAGCTGCAAGCAGAGCTTCCGTGCGGATCTCATCGCCTGTCCGCACTTCTCCCGCAGGGCATCGCAGTGTAGACAGTTAGGGGTCGAAAAAGCCTGTGATTGCAAGCCTCAGAGCGACGAGGAATGACCGCCCAGTGTGATTATATTCCACGCACAGTTCCAGTAATAGAGCGAGAATAAGTGTCGATTTCGGCACTTGTTTGAATGCCCGGAAAACGAACCAAAAGCCTCTGTCGATGCCCGTTTTGGGTGTCGGCAGAGGCTCTTTTTTTATGACATATTCAAAATAGCGGACAGCAGCTCTTGAACCTGTTGCCGGTATTCCGGCTTTATATCCGAAATACGTCTGGCAAGCGCAAGGGCTTCCGCTTCTGGCTCATCGGTCCCAAAGATAATTCGGTCCGCACTGACGCCCAGCAAACGGCAAAGACGCTGCAAGGCTTCAAGAGAAATACCGGAAGCACCACGCTCAATAGCGCTCAGGTGATTCGGCGTCATGCCAAGCATTTCTGAGAGCGTGTCCTGCGTATTGCCCGCCTGTTCTCTTGCCACTTGAATATTGCCGCCGATTTCAATATTGATGTCCTTCTTCTCTCGCATAGCCTCACCACCTTTGCATTTAGTGTACCTAACGGCGGTGTCATTATCCACGGTACGCCGTCGTTGATTTTACTAACGACAATGCGTTGACTGTCCGTGATGAGGGTGATAGAATGGAGTTACCTACCAAAAGAGTGAAAGAAGGGGTGTCATGTCGCGCATTATTGAGTTTAGAAAGTCTGCTCAAAAAGCTGCAAAGCAATCCGTTCAAGGCAAGACTTGTGCGTTTACCGGTCATAGACCGCAGAGTCTTCCGTTCGGCTTTGATGAATCCGATAAGCGTTGTACTTCTTTGAAGTCTGTTATGCGGGATCAGATTGTAGCACTCATCGAGAACGAGGGTGTCACGCATTTTATTACCGGCATGGCTCTTGGCGTCGATATGTACGCTGCGGAAATTGTACTCGATTTGAAATCAAAATACCCTCACATTACTCTGGAAAGCGCAATCCCTTGTGAGACACAAGCGATCAAATGGTCTGTGGCTTCACGGGAACGGTATTATAATATCGCGGCAAAGTGTGACAAGGAGACCATGCTGCAACGGGAGTACACGCCGGACTGCATGGACAAGAGAAATCGGTACATGGTCGATCACGCCGATTATATTCTCGCAGTATGGAATGGATGCCCCAGCGGTACCGGGAACACCGTGAGATATGCCCACAAAAAGGGCAAATCTATCATCGTTATCAATCCGGTTTCCCTTGATGTCACGCGGGAATAAGGCAAAAATCCCACTCCTGAATCAAGCGTTGCGAAAACCGTGAAGTATTTCCCGATAGTGAATACACATTGCACTACTCGGTGATTATTGGAAACGTGTACGGCGTATGCTGCCCAGTGAACATCTCCACGGAACACATCGAATTTTCGCGGCTTCGTAAAACGGAAAGTGTCACCTTATGAACGGTCCCTTGCCGAGAGAAAAATAAATCGCTGGAAACGGGAACGCCCCCCGGCACTGTGCGTCTGGCACAGTGAACCGCATCCCGTCAAGAGGACAGAGAAAAAATATAAAGTTTTTCCGGTCAGCAGCCAAGCGCTGCTGGCCGCTTTTATGCG
>ENA-OPMV01000218-OPMV01000218.1-human-gut-metagenome-genome-assembly--contig:-NODE-218-length-16155-cov-1.604596_pt1 | contig 16155 bp, 9 predicted proteins | sample MGYA00241531_ERZ501759 | MGnify/ENA primary metagenome ERZ501759 (study PRJEB25962, sample SAMEA2042555) | human gut metagenome | biome: human gut; feature: human-associated habitat; material: faeces...
ACCGCGATACTGGCCCCGGTAATAGTCACCGCCATGGTACAGGCACGGATACCTACCATTGAAGTCCCAGCTATCCGGGACATAGGTCGTTTGACTGCCGTTTGCCGCGCTCGGGAACAGTGCCCATTCAAGACCGCTTGCTGTCGGAATGGTAAAGTCGGACGGATAGCCCGAAGAGGGCGTGCCGACCAGCGTGCCATTCGCGCTGTCGCTGAAGTTGTTGGGATTGCTGATGACATTCAGGCCGTTATTGTTGTAATAGCAGCCGTCCATCCAGTCATAAACATTGTCCCACCAGCCTTCGATATTGCGATACTGCGTGAAGCCGTAGCTGTCGCGGTTTGCCGCGGTCGTACCGGTGTGGTAACCCATCGCGTCGGTCTGACCGTTGTTCATCTTGGAATTGCTCGTAGAGCAGCCTCTTCCGATGCGCTCGCCGTTCCAGTCGGCAAACTCCACAAGGAACAGCATGTTCACATACCAGAACTGAGCGAAATCCATCTGCCAGAAGTTAGCGCCGAGGTTATGAATACCGCTGCGCGCCTGGCTTCTCGTGATGTTTACCTGCTGTGCGGCGCCCGTGGTGGACTTATAACCGCTGGCGCAGTGATAACGGCCGATGTAGGAGTAGTCCAGCTCGCCAAGGCCGTCCCCGCGGTCCCTGTTTACAGGGTCGACGGAGAAGCCCTCGACATAACCGTCCGCGATCTGGAGCTTCAGCTTCTTGCCGGTCTTCGTCCACTTGAACCAATACTTTGGCTCCTTGACCTCAACGCCGCCACTGCGGGTCTCCTTCACCATGCCGGACCACGGCATCAGGTTGTCAAAGGGAGAAGAGCCACTGCCGTTGTTCACCGCCGGAGACGGGTCGCCGAAGCTTGCCGCCGCGTCTGTACGAGTGCCCTTGGTCTGGCCGCTGCTCGTCCAATCCCACTCAACGCCGTAGATCGTGACGAAAGTGGCCGTCACATTGACCGTCGTATCAGAAGCCGCCTTGTAGTTCGTGCCCTCGGCGACCTTGACGGTGATCTTTGCCGTGCCGGTCGTGTCGTTCACGCTCTCAACGGTCACAACGCCTGTGCTTTGATTGATGGATTTGATCTTCGCGACGCTCGTGTTGTTCGAGGTGGCTGTGATCGTACCGTTGCCCTTGCGGTTCACCGTAAAGGTTGCGGTCTTGGCACTGCTCTTCAGCACGATGGAGCTCGGCGAATTGGTTACGCTGTTCACGGCCTTGCCGATCGTCCACGATGCTGTCTTGCCTCCGGTGCTTCCGTCGGACCACTTGTAGTTGGAAGTCGGCGTAAAGGTAGCCGTGTACTCACCGGCAGCCGTACCAGAGGTATCGCCGCCAATGGTCATCTTGTTGGTGTCATAGCCGTTCCAGCTCGGTGTCTTGCTCGTGCCGTCGGCAACAAGCGTTCCCGTCTGCGTCGGCAAAGCCGAGATGACAGCGCGGTCGATTGTCCACTTTACGCGGGCCTCATCCGTGCCGTCCGGGAACAGATAGCCGTAGGACAGCTTGAAGATCGCCGTATAACTACCTGCGTCAGAAGCGCTCGTAACGCCGGAGATCTCCATTTTGAGTGGATCGTAGCCGTTCCAGCTCGGCGTCTTATCCGAACCGTTGTAGGTCGGGATGTTCGTCTGCGTCGGAACGGAAATGGTCTTGCCCTGCACCGTAACGACAAGGTCACACCTTCGTAGGTGTATTCAAGCTTCATGACCTGACGCCCCAGTGTAGAGAAGTTCGTCGTCGGATAGGTGTAATCCAGTACCGCCGCCGTGCTCCCGTCCGAGAAGGTCGCTGTCACGACCATGCCCGTCGGATCAAGGCTCTCCTGATACTGGTAGACCGTTTTGGCTGGCTGCGTGGTGATGGCGATGCTGACAAGCACCTTTTTCACCGTCACAGAAACCGTCGCGGTCTTCGTGATGCGACCCTCGGTGTAGGTGATGACAACTTTGCTCACCCCGTCCGTAAGAACAGAGGGAGAGACGGTGTAACCCGTCACATTTGCCATCAGACCTTCGCCGTAGTTTGCCACAACGACCATGCCGGTGGGGTCGAAAGTTTCACCGGACTTATAGACCGTCTTGTTGGGCGGGGTGGCGATAGTCAGACTTTCCATCTTCGGAGAGCCGCTGCCACCACCGCCGGAAAGGTTGAATACCTTGCCAACATTACTCATCTGTTCCGACCTCCAGTCGAATGATAAAGACGGACAAGTCAACGGTCGGCGTCGTATCGCACCGGAAAGTCATCTGCCCGCTTGTGGTTACATTGTCTGCGCTCACGCCATAATTGTCGTACACATTACGGGTACCGGCGTCTGCGCCTACAAGATAAATATAGTTGCTGTCAGCTAAGAGGGAAGCATGTGCAACAGTCTGCTCTCCGCCGTTCCAATTCGCGGCCGGCAGAGTAACAGAGATGCCGATATGCTGGAGATCCTCCAGTCCGGCGGCAACAAGCTCCGCCAATTCAGCTACCTGCTTGGCGGAATCCCTCTTCCCCGCAAGTGCCAGCTTTTTGAGCTGGTCAAACGTGGAAAGCTTATGCTCTGCCATATGTTCTTACCTTCCTTTCAAAAGGTGGAACGGGGGACAGGAAGCCCATCCCCCGCTCGCATATGCTGGATCAGACGGTAGCCTGTGCGCCGAAGACTTCGGTCAGCATGGCGTCGACTTCCTCGTCGGTAGCCATCACGATGTCCGTCTTCTTGACAAAGGTTTCGTCGACCTGGGTCTTGGTGTAGTAAGACTCCAGGGCGGTGTTGATCGCGGCAGTCACCTCGGTCGTCTTGGCGTAATCGCCGATGCTCAGAGCATTGATCGCCTCAGTGATGTAGGCGACAACGGTGGTAGAGGTCGCACCCTCGGGCAGCGTGCCGACAAGAGTCTTCAGGTCGGCGATAGCGGTCTTGTTCTCGCTGATGCCGCCGGCCATCTGGGTCGCCTCAGGGCCGTGCTTGGCAACCCAGTCGATCAGCTCCTTGTAGCTGTTGACCACATTGTCATCGGTCACATCGGTGGCGAACTTGTTGATAGCCGCGTCGATCATCTTGCTGATGGAGCCTTCGCCGTTGCCGGTCAGGGTATCCAGGTCAGCCTGCTTCGCCTTGGCGTCGATGATGGCCTTCAGAGCGGCAGCCAGATCGCTCTCAGCGACCTCAGACTTGTAGGCCAGAGCCGCCAGACCGTGAACGGGAATATCAACGCCGTTGGCGGAGATGGTGCCGTTGGTCTTGCCCTCAGCGATGAGAATGTCGGCGATCTTATCGGTCAGAGCCAGCAGAGTGCCGTTGACCTTGATGCCTTCCAGCTTGTTAGGCTCGCCTCCGGCAGTCACCAGGTCATTGACCTTAGTGGTCAGGCCGGCAACCTTAGCATCGACAAGGCCAATCTCGGTCTTTGTGCGCAGCGCCAGTTTCTTGAGCTGTTCAATAGTAGTGTGCTTGGTAGTAGACATATTGCATGTCCCCCTTAAATATATTTGTTCACGGCTGTTCGCCGAAAACATCATTGAGTAGGTCATCCACTTCTTTGTCAGAAGCGGTGTTGTCGGGTGTGCTTCCGCCCGGGTCGCTCGAAGCAAAGGCGTCGTTAAGCATATCGTCGACCTCTTTATCCGAGGCCGTTCCGGAAATGCTCCTCTGAATCTCAACGATCACCTCGGTCAGCGTCTTGTTGCCAAAACCCGCCGTCGATGGGTCACCGATGATTCCCATGATCTGCTTGGTGTGCTTGGTAGTAGACATATTGCATGTCCCCGGAGCCGCCTGTGCCAACGCTGATATTGGCCGGAAAGAGGATCTTGCTGGTCACATGCCAGCCCGTCGACTTCCGTTCCTCGCCCTTGACGCCATAAACGGCGATCTTCAGCGGGATACCGCCTTTCTTCAGGCATTCGCCCGGAATGTCACACTTGTCTTCGCTCAGCACCACAGCCATGCTGACGCCGCCTGCCTCAAAGAGCGCAGTCTTTGCGAACCCGTCCCAATCCTTGCTGAAGGCGAATTCGACCGGATAAGGCGTCGCTGCGTTCTGGATCAGCGTGGTGTCCTTCACCAGCGTGGTGAAGCAGCTTTTGATCGCGATTTTCAAATCATTCGCCTCCTTCTTCGGCATTGACCGACAGTTCAAGACGCACGATGTTCACCGTGATGTCTTTGATCGGGTCGGTATCGTTCACAAATGTGATGAAGCCGGTCGTGGAGATGTCTTTCGGACGCACATTGCATTCGAGGTATTCTTCACGGCTGGCTTCATATGCATCAATGAGGTATTTGTACTTGGCAGCGGCCACAAGGCGGCTCTCCGCCACAGTTATGGAACCGTTCGACCATCCGGAGGCCGGCAGCACCAGATCGAAATGGATGCCGAGCACATCGCCCGTACCCGTTCCGTTCAGACCGTTGTAGACGGCGATGTTGTACTTGCTTCCGTCTGTCATCGTAACGGTGTAAATATCAGTCGAGCCTGGCGTATGATTGCCCTGCGTCAACTGAATGCTCTGAATACCGTTTCCGGTCGGGCCGGTCAGCTCGCAACTGATGTTGGTGTTCACATAGGTGCCCTTCTCAGCGTCCCAGATCCACCAGGTACCGTTCTCCGGCTTAGGCGGCTTGCCACTGTACTGCTGTGCGGTCGCGGCGCTCTCTGCGGCAGACTCCTTGTAAGTCTTGGCGTTTGCTTCAGAGTTCTCGGCGGACTCCCGCGCGTTCTCGGCGGCCGTTTTAGCGGTCTGCGCCTTGTCACAGGCATCCACAGCAGCCGTTTTAGCGGCTTCGGCGTCCGTCTTCGATACAGCAGCGGCATCTTCCGATGCTTTTGCTCCATTTTGACTGTTCACCGCCGCGTCTCTTGCAGCTTCCGCAGTAGCACGGGCCTCTTCCGCTGCGTTGCGGTCAGTAGTAGCCTGTGCGCCCAGTGTCTCAGCCTCTGAGCGAATGGTTCTCACGCGCTCCTCGGCGGCCTTGACCTCTCCCTCGGCAAGCGTCGCCGCTGTCTTGGCGTCCGTGGCCTCCTGTGCCTTCTGCTTGGCGATCTCTTCCGAGTTCTTCGCCTCTGTCTCAGACGCCTTAGCACCGGCGGCAGCTTCTTTCGCGTCTGCGGCCTGCTTGTTGACATTTTCCTCAGAGGTCTTGATGCTTCCCTCGGAGAGTGCAGCCGCCGCAGCGGATTCGGAGGCGCTTGTCGCCTTTTTCTCGGCATCTTCGGCAGACTTCTTGGCAGCCGCGGCATTTGCCTGTGCGGAATCCTTGGCGGTGGAGGCAAACTCCATCGCACTGCTGGACTCCGTGTTCATCGCCGCCAGAGCATCATGGATGGAGCCGCGAACCTCTTCGCCATAAATGGCGCTGAGGATTTTTTTCAGAAAGCTGCTGATATCAGCCATCTAAATCACTCCTTCCTTAGTCCTCCAGCATCCAGTCGAGCAGCAGGATCTCCTCGCCGCTCAGAAAGCCGATCGTATCTTCATACTTGGCGGCCATCAGCTCGACCTCATGCTCCATCTCGTTGAACGGGGCAAGCTCGTCGCAGAAGGCCTTAAAATTAGGAGAGCCCACCTTGATGGAAATGGTTCCGGTCTCGTTGCCACTTTCATCCTTGTCAGGCTCTCCGTATTTGTTGATGAGGTCGTGTTTGAATGCTTCATACTCGGTCAAAGCAGTAGAAAGCATCCGGAAGTTCCTCGCGGCGATATAGCCGATCTTGTTGCGGAGCTGAAGAAGCGGCCGCAGGTTCTGGACCATCACGACCATTTCTGAATTTTTAAGCTGTTTCTTCAACATTATCCCTCCTTTTGCTGAAGCAGTTCTTCGACCATTTGATAGAGTTTCTGGATCATGTGCGTATTGAGCGCGATAAGTTCGCCGTATCGGATGCTGTAACGGATGCCATCCGAAAGGATCTCTTTGACAGGATCTTTGACAAGTGCCGCAAGTTGATCTGACGTCAGTCCGGTGTCAAGCATTGCCTGTTCTACATCCTGGGCGATAAAGCCGAAATGTTTCCGCCCGGAAGTACCTTTGTTGTACTTGAAGGTGGACGGCTTCAGCGCAAGGAAGAACGCCTCATAAGAGGCAAGATCATAGTCGATGCTGTTCTTGATCCTTAAGTCGGAACCGTAACTTGGCTCTTCACTCATGGTGATGCCGCCGGAAACGACAAGGTCTGCTCCGGTTCCGGAGATACGGGCGCCAGCATTGGTAACAATAATATAAGGCTCCCAACCAGGACCGTTAGAACCATACATCATTGCACCATAAGTCGTATGTTGACCGTCAGAGCCATGCCCTTTGCAGAATCCACCATAATCGCATGATAGGTCGATATAATCGGCATTGATTGTGCCGGAGCGAATATAATCGGCATTGATGTAAAGCCGTCCGCTGTACGAGTCGCTGAAAATACCGAACTTCGTACCACCTGAGGTGAGCACATCAAACACATTCTGGTCGGTGCACCGATCCTGATAGGCCTTATTTGCTCTCGACCATGCAGCAGAAGCCTCATCGTAAGCATCATCTGCTGCGCTCTTTGCAGTGGCCGCGTTTGCATTCGCCGTGCTTGCCAGCGAGTAGGCTGGGTTGGAGGTGAGATTCTGGTTCGTCACGGACGCCCAGTTGATCGTGCTTCCGGCGGACAGCGTCACCTTACCATCTATGGTAACGGAACCGCTGGAATCAACAGCAAAGGTCGTGCGGACACCGTTGGTAACGGTAAGCCCGTAGACGCTCAGATATTTGGACTTGAATCGCTCGTCATCCATCATGCTGTTGCCCGCTCGATCAAGGAAGTCAGAGGCCTGAACCACGCCCTTGAAGTTTCCGTCCACACCGACCAGCGTACCGCTGAAGGTTCCTTTCGCCGCAGCCAGAGTACCCGCAAAGGTGCCTCGGCGTGCGGTCAGGTTGCCTTCCTCGTCAACAGTGAAGTTTCCGTCTCCAATGTCGATGGAGCCTTTCTTCATCGTCAGCTTGCCGCTCTCGAAGTCAAGCGAGAAGTTTCCGCCGTAATCTTTCAGCGTACCGGCGCGGATCACATCGGCATTGAGAACACCGGTCGTGATATAGTCTGCCACAATAGAACCATCCATTGTGATGGCAAGCCCAAAGGTCTTTCCATAATCCTTGGAATAGCCAAGACCGTTCATGTTCCATTTCCAGAGCTTGTCGGCTTTGGTATAGTCGCGGATATTGGAAATATAAAGCGTGTCAGAACCGTATTCGTCCCGTGTGATCGTGATGTAGCCGGTCGTGGCCGCTGTCATGATCTGTGTGGCGTTTTCTTTTGCCTCTTTTAGGATGTTGTGCGCCTTGGGGAGACCCTCGATTTTCTCAAGGATAGCGGCGCTGATCTGGTTGTTCACACTGGTAAGGCTTGTCTGCACCGTGTCGCCAAGCGTAAACTTGGTATTCTCCGGGCTGTCCAGAGGGATCTCCAGCTTCGTGACAGGAAATACACGGTCAAGCCCATGCGGCCGCGAGATCACGCGGATCTCGTCCAGCAGCTTCACTGCCTCCACATTCGCGTTGAGATAATGGAGGTCAAGAGCGCTCACTTCCAGTTCCATATTGTCGAACTGTAAGTCGGCAAGATATGCCTTCGCCTTTTCCAGCAGCGCTTCAGGATCAGAAACGCTGTCCCATGTCACCGTTTTCTCGATCCAGCCATAGGTTTTCACAGCCTCGGAGGACTGGACATAAAGGCTGCCCTCATTCACGCTCTCAACGGTAAGATAGGCGTCCAGCGCTTCAATAGGACTTTTGTCCAGCCGGTTTCCAAGAGGGACGATGACCGTTGCAAACTCCGTCATATCCCATCCCTTGGTGTGTTCGATGAGGTTGGAACCGAACTGGATCGTCTGGCTACAAGTGTCGGGATAGTCCGCCAAATAGTCGAGATAGCGGATGCCTTCTTCCTTACGCACCCGCAGATGACCGCCGTACTGCGCCACCAACGCATTCAAGATCGTGATGGTCTTTTCATAGTTGGTGTAATAAGTCGGAAAATCTTCATCCACCACAGTAACAATGCCGATGGTGAACTTCCGGTTGTCTCCGACTTTTGCGTTGTGAATGGCGATCATCGCCTCAAGGTACTCACGAATCGTCCCTCCGGCGTACTCCGCAGGCGGCTGTGTGCTGTCGTTGAAGAATGCAAGCTCGCCCTCGCAAGTAAGCACCCGGTTTCTGTAAAAGTCCTCGTTTTCAGAGAGGACGCGCCCCGCCCAGATCTCTTTTCCGTCCTTGTGGACGGCGATGTCAGTCACCATACGGATGATGGTGCTGTATCCGAGATTGGAGGGCGGAACCGTCATCACGAAGGAACCGGCCGCATTGTCTTCCAGCGTCAGCTTGGGGCTTGCAAGCTTCATGTTGTCCAACGCGAAGGCATCATTGTAGATGCAGACGCCATCGGCATAAACAGAATACATCGCTTACAACCTCCCTTGTCTGAAATCAACGGACACGGTCCCCGTTCCCTCGTCGACCCAAAGATAGATCGTTCCGCCATAGTCGCCAAACAGAATAAACTCAGGGATCTGAATGGTTCCATCCGGCAAAAGCTTTGTTAGGTCGATGCTGAGCTGACGGTTGACAAATCGGACATGAACGCCGCGCCCTTCACTGCTTTGCACAATGAATCTGGGGCATACCGGAGCCCGTCCGTACATCACCGCGTCCAGCTCGATCTCTTTCATCTCTGTCGTCACCGCAATATTGCGGAACAAAGCTGCCTGAATGACTCCATTTTGAAAGTTGAACGGGTCCCATAGCCAGTTGTCGATGGAGGAAAGGTTTTTCCACTTGTACGGGCCGACATCGTAGTCGATGACGAGCCGCGACCAGTCCTTTTCCGACTTCCAGGCGTTCACTGTGAAGCGACCTTCGTAGAAATATTCAGGATCGTCCTCAAGGATCGCCCGCATGGTCTGTCCATGCAGATAGTCCATGATGTCCGAGTACGCCATGTGCCATGGTTTGAAATCATTCATGACAATAAACTCGATAGACCCTGTCCGGTTCTGATACACCGGATACCCGGTGAGGGCTTGCGACAGATCAATGACGCCGTCCCCACCGGGAATGTCCAGAGTCTTTACCTTTTGCGCAGGTGGATTGAATAGCGGACGGGAAGCGGGGGCAAGCCGCCAATCGTCCCATGTGTTCTTATCGCCAAATGTGATCGAATGGTACAACTTAAATCCCCCTTCCTCTTTGTGTAGACCGCTGCCCGAGCGCCACATCCATCGGTTCAGCAAGTTCGCCGACGAGCGCACCGGTGTTCAGCACAACACGCAGCTTCTCCATGCGTTCCAGCATCGAAGCCATCTCACCTCGAAGCGTACGGAGTTCAGCCACAACATCATCATTGTCGACGGAAATGCTTGTCTGGCTGCTTCCTCCGCGCTGTGCCTCAAATGCAACGGCAGCCTGCCCGACAAGGCCGACCGCTCGCTGCGAATAGAATAGGTTGTTCAAGGCGTCTGCTCCGGCCGATACGGCGGAAAGATCCAGAACAGGACGGATCACCGGCTCCATGTCGAATCCGCCGCTCACAATGTCGGCAATGGTCTGGAGCACACCGGAAAGACCGCCCTCGGCCGACTCCGCCATCTCAGAACCGGCCGCATAAGATCGGTCGACATAGTCCTGAAGACCTTTCACGAAACCAAGACCGGTGTAGTTACCGATCTCACGGAACACCCTCGACGGAGAGTTGATGTCCAGTGTCGACTTCGCCGCCTGTACGCCTGCAAGAGCCAGTTGCGTGATCTCATCAACAAAGCTGGACTTCTCAGACTGAACGCCTTCAGTAAGCCCCTTGACGATCTGCTTGCCGGTCTCATCCCAGCCAGCTTCCGTCAGAACCTTCTGCGCCGTGTCGGCCATCTCCTGAAGCTCATCATCAGTATTGTTCTTGATAAGACCAATCTTTTCCTCAAAGCTTCTGCGGAGCTGTTCCAACTGAGCGTTGGCGTCTTCAGTGACCTGATTCATCTTCTCCTGCCAGAGAGCACGATACTCGGTAAGCTCCTGATCGGCCTCCTCGCGGAGTTTTGCAATATTCTGCTGGGTCTCTTCGCGCAGCCCCTCTAATTCGCCGACCGCCTGCTCGCGAGCCATTGCGTGCTTGACCTTCCAGAGGTCAGCATACTTCTCAAGCTCAGAGTCGCTCATGTTGTTCAGCGCCTTGATCTGGGCGATCGCGTCAGGACCCATATCCTGAAGTTCCTCGATAAGGTCACTATCAAGTCCTCTGCCGGCAAGAGACTCTAAAATATCCTGCCATTCGCCAAATTCCTTGACCTGACCCTCAAGATTCTTCATCAGGGTGTCGCCGCTGACCTCATCACGCTCCTTCACAGCGTCAAAGAGGCCATAGGACTTATAGAGGGAATCCTCGCGGGATTTCAGAGCATTCTCGTACTTGTCGTTCTCAGCCTGAATATCGCTCGCCAGTTGCGCGTTGATCGACTTTACCTTATCGGCGTACTCTTCCTCCAGGTCGAGCCGCTTCTGGTTCGCCTCGCTCTGCACAGACTGCACATCAGAGATATACTGTTTCTGCGCGTCGCTGATCTCTTTCTCCAACTGGTAAACTTGCAGGTCGAGCTTCTTCCGTAGCTCTGTCCCCTTGGCATATCGGCTCTGAACACGCTTATAGGCAGCCAGTTCCTCTGCAAGGGTCAGCTTGTTATACGATTTCTGCTCTTCGATCCAGTTCATCGAATACTGATAAGTGGCCGTAACCAACTCATTTTGAACACGATAGACCTCGCGGTCGATCTGCTTTCGTTCCTCACTGCCCTCGCGGTATTTCTTCTGGAGCGTTTCCCATCCGGCAAGCTCCTCTTTCAAGCTGAGCTCGCTGTAATATTTCCGCTCTTCCGCCCAATCCTTAAAGGAGTCGAGTCCCTTCTGCGCGACCTTGATGGCTTCATCGCTCATCTTTGCCGCAGCCGAAGAAACCGGAACGATCGCGTTGTTGATACCGATGGTCATACCCTCGCCAATGTTTTTACCAAGCTCGATAAACTCGCGGGAGGGAGAATGGCTGTCCAGCGCCTTCTTTGCCGCATTCAACGCCGCAAGACCCAGATCACGGCCCGCCTGAGAGGCGCCGCTCAGCTTCGGATGCCGTTGATAAAGCCCTGCGAAACATTCCTGCCGGCTTCATTGAACTGATCCTTGTAGTTGTTCACTTCTGCTACAACGACCAGCATGACAGACTGCATCGCCGTCCGCACGGAAGCACCGTTGCTGCGGATCGTGGTGCTGAAGCCGACCATCATCTGCACGACCGCGGTATTCATGCTCGTGGTATGTGCTTTCACGGTCGCGGCCATCGCAAGCATCAGCTCAGCCATCGCCACATTAACGATCGTCTGGTTCTGCCGGATGGTCGTGCCTGCGGAATTGAGCATATAGATGACCGCCGTGCTCACGGTAGCTCCACTGTTATAGAAGGCGTCGGTAAAGTTTTGGATACTTGTGTTTGCCAGCAGAACCAGTGCATTCGTAAAGTTCACAAATGCATACTGATCCATATTCTTCACCGTATCGGCAAGCGCCACCAGCTTCTCGACCTGTGTGATCGCGCCGGAGAGCTTGCTCATGTTGATACCCTCGATAGAGGCGGAGTAAGCCGCAAGACCATTGCCGAAGAGAACGAGCTGGTCGCCGAAGTCGGCAATGCTGTTGTCTCCGGTGAAGAAACTCACAAGCCCGCCGCAGTTCGGAATGGTATTGGATAGTTCCACGAGCGCCTTACCGGCAGAAGCGGAATTGCTGACGGCACCGACATCCATTCCTTTGACAGCGAGAGAGTAGTCCTTCATGGCCTTTCCGAACGGAACCAACTGCTCTCCAAACTTGTCCATGTCATTCTCACCGGCAAAGAAGCCGACTACACCGCCGCTGTTCGGCAGCGTTGTGGCCATCTCTGCAAGTGCCTTACCGGCAGTCGCCGCTTTGGAAACAAGGTCGGCGTCCATCCCGCTGATGGCGTTGCTGAACTCCGCCATGCTTTCTCCGAACGGAACGAGCTCATCAGCAAAATCCGAAAGAGAAGAACTACCCGTGAACCAGGACGTAATACCCTGCACAAGCTCGGCCTTCGTCAGCAGCAATATCGCGTCTGTCAATGCCTGCACACCGCTGAACATTGCCGGAGAGATACTGCTTGCGCCGTCGATAAACGGCTGAACATTTGTCATAAACGCTGCAAGATCACTGCCGATCTGCGGGAACTGACTGGAGATACCACTCATGAATCCGCCGACAATGCCGCCGACAAACCCACCGATCGCCGTACCGATCTGCTCCAGCAGCTTACCGCCCTCACCGATCAGCCAGGAAAGGCCGGGGATCTGTGCAAGGGCACCAACAGCAGCAAGAACGATCGCCAGCTCAGCGATAAGAGCACCCATGCCGAGCACACCTATCATAGCGCTGGGGATCAATGCAGCTACCGCACCCAATGCGACCATAATGCCGGACAGCAGACCGATGCCGGCGATGGTTTTCACCAATACACTTGTATCAAGTCCTGCCAGAGCATCAATGATGCCGGAGAAGAATGCCGCGATCACATTGACTGCCGCCTGAATGAGTTCGGGCAGCCGCTCTGCAATGCCGTTCAGCAGGTTGATCAGGAACAGCATGACAGAGTCAACGATTTCCGGAGTATAGTTTGCAAGAGAAGCAAGCACTCCAGACAGCAGTGCTAATGCACCGTCAGCAATGGCAGGGACGCACTCGACAAGTACATCCACCAGCGTAAGAACGACGGCCTTAACAGCTTCTCCAATAGCGGGAGCCCCCTGAGCGATCACGCCGCAGAACGCTATAATAGCCTCACCGAGCTTTTCGGCAATGGCAGGGATCAACGCGGCAATCCCTGTGATGATCGTGCTGAGTCCTGCCACAATAACGGTCACACCTGCGCCAAGAGAAGTAGCCAAAGCGGTAATGCCGACTGCAATAGCCGACAGTCCGGCACCGGCAGCGAGAAGACCTGCTCCGATGGCTGCTGTACCGACACCGATCAACGCAAATGCTCCGGAAAGTGCCAGGATCGTCGGAACAAGAGGAGTCAGCACAAGACCGGCCACACCGATCACGGTGAATGCACCGGCAATCGTCACAAGCCCCTTGGCGATGCTCTCCCAACTCATTGAGCCAAGAGCCAGCAGCACTGGAGTCAGAATAGCCAATGCGCCAGCCGCTACCAGCATGGCAGCAGAGCCAGGCAAAGTACCGTTCATCACATTCAGACCGATGGCAAGCTCTGCAAGAGCGCCGCCCATTGTGACGAGCCCTTTTGCGATCTCTTCCCAGGTCATACCGCCCATCTTTCCAAGGGCATTTGCCACGATCTCAAGTGCTGCACCGACAGCGATCAGACCAATGCCAACACTTATCGTGTTCTTCGGCATCACCTTCATAGCGATAGCCACTTCAGCCAATGCGCCGCCCATAGCGACAAGCCCCTTGGCGATCTGATTCCAGTCAAGGTTTCCGAAGTCGCCCATCGCGGAAGCAAAGATTTTCATAGCAGCGCCAATCCCGATCATCGCGATCCCGGTGGACACCAGACCCTTTGCACTACCGGTCAACTTGGTAAAGACCGTGATCTCCGCCAGAAGAACACCAATGGAGCCAAGCCCCTTCACAAGCTGTCCGAAATCGAGACTACCGAGATCCTTACAGGCGGATGCCAGGATTTTGATTGCCGAAGCAAGAATGACGATGCCCGCCGCTGTTGTCAAAGACTTTCCACTGAACTTTGCGGTGTTCATAAAGAGTGAGACTTCTGCCAGCAGCACGCCGACACCGGTCAGCCCTTTTGCAAGCCCATTCCATTCAAGTGTTGCAAGGTCTGTACAGACCGATGCAAGGATCTTGATGGAAGCCGCAAAGAGAACCATCTGTGTCGCACCCTTCATCGAAGAACCGCCGCTCATGTTAAGCAGCTTCACCGCACCGACCATCGCCGCCATCAAGGCTGTCACACCGGCAACACCTTTTGCAAGCTGTCCACCATCCAAGTCACCGATCTTTTTCAGAGCTGATGCAAGGATCAGGATGGATGTGGACATGGCGAGCATCACTGTCGAACTCTTCACCGCACCTTTAACATCTCCGCTGATTTTGGTAAAGACCGACATGGATGCCATCAATTCGGCAAAGAGAACCGTAATAGCTCCCAGTGACGCAGATAACTTCTCACTATCAATAAGAGAAATCGCGACGATAGATGCTGCCAGAATTGCAATAGCACTTGCTATTTTCAGCAAAGTTCCGGCTTTTAACTGCGTCTGATACGCCTCAAAGCATCCACGAACCCCATCCAGAATCCCCTTCACATTGTCAAGAAGACCTCCGACTTCATCAAAGGGCTTCGTCAAACTATTAGTGAATTTGGTTATGGCAATCGCAATACCGCCGATAGAAATTCCGTTCAGCAGGTCGATGATTCCGCTAAAATCAGCGTTACTCACCGAAGTTACGATCTTATTGATGCCGTTGCCGAGCGCATCGAAAATACCCCCGCCAATTTTCTTAGCGGCAATGGATAGTGCTTGGATCAATGCGGCAAATTTCGACACATCGGTATTTCCGCCAATCTTAGAAAACGCATCGGAGATGCCATCTTTCAGACCGACAATAGCGTCTTTGACCTGACCGGCACGCTCTTTCAGCTTCTCCAGGATCGTGTGCAGGAGTTCCAGTCCAGGAACCTGAATATTCTCTTCGGCAGTACCAAAGAGTTCTTTCATAGACTCCTTCGCTTCGTCAAGCGTCGGCAGACCGAGGTATTCACGAACAGACTCGGCAAAATTCTTGATGGCCGTAACAGCACCGCTCACAAAATCAGAGATTTCCTCAATGCCTTTGCCAAAGGCGTCGTTCTTCTTGATCGCTTCGTCAAGCTTGACGAGCCATTCTCCGATAGAGCCGGTCACGCCGAGAACACCACCGCCTAAGCCGGTTACTTTCCCAAGAAGAGAACCGACCGGACCCAGAATTGCACCGATTGCCCGCTTGCAAATATCAAGAATGGCGAACAGACCCTTGAAGGTGTTCTTCAGGTTTTCGGAAGCAGTGTCACTAAGCGTCAGCTTTTCTGTGAACTTCAGCAGTCCTTCCGTCAGATTATGAAGCTGTTCCGCAGTAGTTGGCGGAAAAATATCACGAAAGGCTTCTGTGATCGGCTTGATAACTGTCCCGATTCCCTTGAGCATATTCTTGAGAGACTCGATCAGCTCGGTTCTGCCGCCAAGGTCTTTCCATCCCTGAAGTACCGAATTACGAGCATCAGACTGCGTATCAATAAATCCGCCGATCGCCTGACTAAGACCAGTCCACAATTCCTTGGCTTCATCAAAGTCACCAAAGAGGATTTCCCAGGTATTCGCCCAGCCGGAGCCCGCAGCTTCCTTTAAGGTGTCAATCAACTGTGAGAATGTCTTAACATCCTGTGCAGCAGCGAATGCCTTCTTGCCGATGTCGGTCGTTTCATCAGCATAATTACGAAGTGTGCCGACAAGAGCTTCCGTCGTCATCCACTGATCCTGCAAAGAATCGTTAAAGTTATGTGTGGCGTCGATGACATTTCCCTTGACGGTCTTATACATTCCGTCTGCGGTTTTCGTCAAAGTTCCGCACGCAACAGCCGACTCCAAAAGCTGCGTCTTGAATTCCACTGTTGCCATGTTCGCGTTTTCAATGGATTTCCAGTCGATCAGCTTGACATATCCTGCGGACAGGGCCTGCGCAAAGTTATACATCGCACGGGAAGCCTCGTTTGCATTTGCACCGGATACGGCAGCCACATTCGACACGCCCTGGATAGCCATAACAGCATCTTCAAGGCCGACGCCGGCATTCGTGAACTTACCGATATTGGAGGTCATATCCTGGAAAGAGTAAATTGTCTTATCGGAATAGGTGTTCAGCTCCTGAAGATACTTGTTGACCTCCTCCAACGATGCGCCGGTGCTCATCATGATCGTCTGAATAGAGCCCATCTTAAGCTCGTATTCGTCAAAGCCTTGTTTGGGAGGCTCCAATGTAAACGATTCGATCATCCGTTTTCCGGTATTGATGACCGAGTTGGTAATGTTTGAAAGGGCGG
>ENA-OPMV01000227-OPMV01000227.1-human-gut-metagenome-genome-assembly--contig:-NODE-227-length-15625-cov-3.204303_pt1 | contig 15625 bp, 19 predicted proteins | sample MGYA00241531_ERZ501759 | MGnify/ENA primary metagenome ERZ501759 (study PRJEB25962, sample SAMEA2042555) | human gut metagenome | biome: human gut; feature: human-associated habitat; material: faeces...
CGACAGGTTGAATTTTCGTCAAGTTCCTGCTCTTCGTAGGTTTCCATCACTAAACGGATGAATAAACTTAAATTCATAATGAGACACACACGAATGAATCAACAGATAAGCTGTTAATTCAAAATCTTATCCATCTTCTCCAGCGGAAGATTCTAAAGAAGCGAGGAAACCAGTTTATCACTGGTCGAGGGCAATCCCAGTTCCGGCTTTGTACGTCTGCCACATGGCTCGCCACGATGGCCGGATTCTCCCCGTTGCGCATAGCTTCACGAAGCACACGGGCCACCTCTTTCTTATCCGTATATTCCGCCTCACCGAATCCTTTGATAGTTTTCAATACCCGCATGATATTGTTGACATAGCCTACAAACGTACCAAACTGCGAATAGCTGACATCTTTCAGCGCACAATCCCCGTCAAACAACACAATGTTGTAAATGGGGAGCTGAGCAAACTGTGGAGACTGTTCTTTCAATGCTTTTATGTGACCGGCATTCTGCATAATCGGGTTGTAGAACCGGTATTTCTCCTTGCCATAATTCAGAATCTGTGTCCAATAGCGCTGCCTTTCACTGCCAAACAGCCAGCCACTATAGTCCTTTACTTCTATCGCTACCAATCCCTGCGGAGTAGCCACCACAAGGTCTATTTGAGAGTAACTCCCGCTTTTTTTTTCACATACAAGTCATGAAAGATTGCTTTCGGATGCACACCTTTCTTTAGCATCTTGATAATGAGCTTTCGTTCCGCTTTTGTTCCTCTTGTAGGAGAAGACACAGAGCAAAGCAGCTTCATATCTCTTCGGTGACTGAGATACGAAACGATGGCAACAGCTATGATTAAGGAAAGTAATAGATATTCCATAAACGACTTATACAGAAACAACAGCTCCATTAATAACCATTGGCTACAGCTTCGCACTTTCTGCGTAACTCTACCAATTCAGACAATTTTACTGGATTCTTATCTAAATTCAGCAAAGGCACATACTTGACAATCAGAGATTCTTCTATCTTTCCTAAATTCTCAGAATGAGCAATAAAGTTTATTTCCAAATTATCCTCTATCCAACAAATTATTTCAGCAGAATCCTGTGCGGAAAACTTATAATTTCTTTTATTCCTATACCCCGATAAGGAACCAGTTTCCGGCAAATAACCCAATATAGCACCTAATGAACGGAAAAAAGTGCCATGACCCTTTGCATGCAATTCATTTCCCCACAGCCTTTTCCTTAACGAGTTCGTGGAAATCCCAATATATAAAATTTTATGCATCCTCTCTTTCAATACCTTACCGAATGTAGGCGGCAGTTTATCAATATTCTTTATCTTGATGACATATACACCAGAAGAATCAGGTACATCTGAATCATTCAACTGTTTCACACTACGGAAATTGGAAGAATTCATTATCTGTTCTTCTGATATTTGAGATATAGAAGCTTGAACAGGCTTTTGTATAGATACATTTTTCTCATATTTCCTATTAGAATGTGGTATAAACCACCTTCCATTACTAAGTTGGTAAGCATGTACAATATATCCAGCCCTTAGAATATCTCGTAAAGGTTTTCCAGGTCTGCTCAATGAATCTTTAAGAACTCCAGCTTTATCTAACAATTCTGCTGCTTCAACGGCTGTTAGTACATCTTTTTTATAATCGTATTCAAGGTATTTATCTATAATAGATATGATTAATTCTAACTTCTGAGTATTCATAAACATCTACTTAATATAATTCCTGATTATTGATTGATAAATCTATAAGTAACTTTATACAATTCTATCATTCGTATATTCCACCTCAGATTCAGCAGCCATCAGCGTATCCTCATCTTCCGATACGTTATAAGTTTTGATTTTGCGATCTTCCAGAAAAATATGATTTAATGTAAAAGCCAATGATTCGAGAGTCTGCGCACAGACTTTAGGTTTTAACTGGCACTCCCAAATTGTAATACAATGCCACCCCATTGCAGCAAGCTGACGCTGTTCCTCCACATCCCGCTTCTTGTTCCGTTCCACTTTCTTCCGCCAGAAGTCCACATTCGTTTTAGGAAGACGATAATATTTGCAATTATCATGCCCATGCCAGAAGCAGCCATTAACAAAAATGACCGTACGATACTTACGAAGCACAATATCCGGATGTCCAGGCAGACGCGGATGGTTCAGCCGATAACGGAATCCCTGTCCAAACAAGAACTTACGTACCACTATCTCTGGTTTTGTGTTCTTGCCACGTATTGCCGACATACAACGGTGTCGTTGTTCCTTCGTCAGTCTGTCCATTTGCCGATTTTTATCTTCAAATTAAAACATCGTAACCATACTACCTGAATTCAGGATAAAGATAAAGAGATTTAGCATACAAAAGAGTAATTCCTTAAAAAATTATGCACACTAAACTAATCTAAGACAGATTCTACCGTATAAGCGATACCATATTTATCTGACATAATCAAACAATATTGTCTGATCAAATTCAGAATTCTTCAGAAACAAACTTGAAAAATTCCTCTTTTATTTGCCTCCATTTTATTTATTTTGCACACCAATATTAAGACGGAAGGTATTAACTGAATTTTAATTGAAAATTAATTCAACCCTTAAACAGCTGATAAAGACGCTGAAGCGAAAAGCGATTAAAACAATTCACTCTATACTTGGAAGTATTCGGAGTAATATATTAAATAAAAGACTAAGAATGGAGCAAACAAATAAAATAGCAAACCCTATAAATAACTTATCATACGACAAGACTTCCGCCATCAGTATATTTGAATACAGCAAAGGATTGCTAGGCAGAAGTTTGCGCGAATTCATCAAAGAGAACTATTCACCCAAGAAAGGAAAAGGCGGCATCGGCCAAATGGTGGAGAACCTTTATTTTCTTTTGGAAACCAACAACAATCCAGAAGCGGACTTCTCGTCTGCCGGCATGGAATTAAAATGTACTCCCCTCAAATTGGGTAAAAACGACACTTACCTCATCAAGGAACGTTTGGTATGCAATATGATAAATTACTGCGAGGTCGTAAAGGAAGATTTTGAACAATCACACTTTTATCTGAAGTGTCAGTTGATGTTGCTGCTCTTTTATTTATACAAGAAAAATTGTGACAACCTCGATCTGAAATTTATTTTCTCTGTTCTTTGGAAGCTTCCTGAGAAAGACTTGCTTATCATCAAGCATGACTACGAGACCATACTGGAAAAAATCAAATGTGGCAAAGCCCATTTACTGTCAGAAGGAGACACTATGTACCTCGGTGCATGCAGGAAAGGCCAAAAAGGCGACAGCCTGATGAAACAGCCTTTTTCAGAAGAAGGAGCACCCCGCAGGGCTTTCAGCTTGAAGATGTCTTATATGCGAACTATCCTGCAATATGTAACGGATAGTGGTAAAAAGGCGGTTTCCAATTTCAAGTTTACTGCCGGACAAATTGTTTCAGAAAGGGAACTTGACAAACATAATTTTGAAGAAATCATATTAAACCGGTTCAAACCTTACCTTGGCAAAAACTACCAAGTAATCGCTAAAGGAAAAAAGATAGACATTTCCAATAATCCCAAGAACAAATTTGCGATGATAGCCAATGCTATCGCCGCAACTGGGAAATGTGCCAATGTCAACCGTTCTGAAGAGTTCATGAAGGCCGGATTGACAATGAAGACAATACGTGTCCAACATAATGGAAATATAAAAGAAGCGATGTCCTTTGAAAACATTGACTACATAGAAGTCGCAGAATGTGACAACTGGTATGAATCCCGGTTATATGAATTGTTTTCAAGCCGTTTCATGTTTGTAATATTTAAAGAACAGACAGCCAATAAAGGAGATTATATACTAGACAATGTATTCTTCTGGACAATGCCTCCAGAGGATTTGGAATGGGCAGAGACATATTGGATGCATATAAAAAAGAACATATTGGAAGACCATATCTCTGAGGAATATTGGTGGAAAGGACAGGACAAGAAAAAATTCCATGTACGTCCAAAAGCTCAAAAATCAACAGATCTAGCTCCAACTCCCAGCGGAAAATGGGCTAAAAAGTTCTGTTACTGGTTTAATAATGATTACGTAAAACAAATAGTAAACAACAATGGCTCAAAATAATCATATAATTCGTGTAGTAGAACTATTCGCAGGTGTAGGTGGATTCCGTATCGGTCTGGAAGGAGCGTCCGACGCTTACGAAACAATTTGGAACAACCAATGGGAACCTTCCACCAAACATCAAGATGCCTCTTTAGTATATCAGGCCCGGTTTGGAAAGAAAGGACATTCAAACCAGGACATTAATCTTGTAAAAACAGCTGATATTCCAGACCATGACCTGCTGGTCGGTGGATTTCCTTGTCAAGACTACTCTGTGGCTGCTTCACTCAGCCGCTCGGGAGGTATTGAAGGTAAAAAAGGAGTGCTATGGTGGCAAATCTATCGCATCTTGCAAGAAAAGGGCGATGCAAAACCCAATTATATATTTTTTGAGAACGTTGACCGCCTATTGAACTCTCCAGCCTCCCAGCGTGGGCGCGACTTTGCCATTATTCTAGCCTCCTTAGCCGACTTAGGCTATATTGTAGAATGGCGAGTCATAAATGCCGCTGACTACGGGATGCCACAAAGAAGAAGAAGAACCTACATTGTAGGCTATCTTGGAAATTCTCCAATAGCCAACCGCATCCAAAAAATGAAAGACTGGGTTCTGTACGACGGAGTAATGGCACAGGCTTTCCCTTTTGAACAAAAGTCGGGAATCTCAGATTTTGAAATAGAAGGTTCCATAAAAGAAGTTTCAGATAACTTCAACAAAGAAGGAAAGGCAAGCCCATTTGGAAATGCAGGCATGATGTCGCATCGTCAAGTTTTTTCTGTCGATGCCTCACCTGTTTATAAAGGTACCAGCCAAAACTTAGGTGATATTCTTGTGAACGAAAGCTTTATTCCAGAGGATTTCTTCATTTCTGAAAAAGATTTGCCCAGATGGATTTATGAGAAGGGAGCCAAAAAAATAGACCGCGTTTCTAAAGAAGGGTTCAAATATACTTTCTCTGAGGGTGGAATGGCTTTTCCCGACCCGCTTAACAAACCCTCAAGAACAATGATTACAGGAGAAGGAGGAAATGCTCCTTCACGTTTTAAACATGTCGTATTAACCCCATCCGGCAGATACCGCCGACTGATTCCTATAGAGTTAGAACGGCTGAATATGTTCCCAGATAATCATACTTACCATCCGGAAGTTTCAGACGGACGCAGGGCCTTTCTCATGGGAAATGCATTGGTGTGCGGTATCGTAGAGCTGATTGGAAAAAGTTTATATCGGTTCATGTATGATGAAGCACCTGTATCTTCACGACCGATACATACCTTACGGGAAGCACGTCCGACATTGGATTTAAACTTGTTTGCTTTTGAGAAAGAGCAGTTGATATTCAATAAGCCCAAGAAAAATTATGTGCTAGACAAGAACAAACGTTTGTTGATAGGATTTGTCAAGGAAGACAATCAAGACTATTTCCTGAATGAAGAACCGACTAAAATATATTATACAGGAAAGACGAAATCATTCCCTTCCACGATTGCATTAAATAAGTTGTATTATTTCATGCCTTATATCAAAGGGAAAGGTGTCAAGGACTTGTATCTAATCCGTATTGCAAGAATTGGAACAAAAGCAGAAATCCATCCAGAAACCAACGACAAAGATCCAAGGTTAGTCTTCGAATTGGAGTTTTTAGAAAGTTTATCCGACTATCTTCCTATTCGTTTAAATATCAATCACACATATACAGATACATTCCTGAGCCGAATAATCGACAAGGAAAACTGATTTAAGCAAAAATTCAATCCTCATCCGCATATTGAGAAGCATGCTGATGAGGATTTTTAATACACTCAGAGAAATACATCTTATAAGAAAAATCCCTTCGAGAAAATCTTATTGTATTTTCCCGCATCTATCAAAATGTTACCCCACTCCCATCCTCCCTCAAACCTCTTTCTTTTCTCACTCCATACTTATACGCTCAAAATCTGCAAGCTGAAGCATTTAGCTAAATTCGGAAAGAAACTATTTCCCTACAAACGCACACACAAAGAAAGCATAAAACATCATACTTTACGCCGTTATACAAGAAAATCGCACACATATAATCAAAAAGGCACCCAAACTAATTCAGTCCAACCTCTCCAATTAGAAAAAACACATCTCTACACCTCCCAACTTTACCCAAAACTACCTTCAAAATCCCAGAAACCGCCAAACGCAAGTACGTTTTAGTCCAAACGCAAGGACGTTTTTCAATCCTTATTTTCCTCTAAAATCCCTCATAAAACTTGATTTACCTGAAAATTCAGAGCTCCACACTGGCAACAGAAAGGATACGGACGGCAAATGGTGGAATACCTTTGCCAGCGTTACCAGAATGTGTGTCACACGCTGACGGTAGGCACAGGAGACAGCCGTATGACCATTTCATTTTATCAGAGCTGCGGGTTTGTCTACTCGCACACGGTGCCCGACTTTTTTACCCTCCACTATGACCATCCAATTGTAGAGGATGGAAAGGTACTGAAAGATATGTACTATTTCAGCCGCACTCTTGCCCAACCAAATGAAACTAACGGATGAATCAGAATAAACCCTGCAAAAGTTTGCTCGTTCCGCAAAAAGTCGCGTCCTTTGTACAAGTAAATTCACAAGACTATGGCTGACAATTACATTGAACGACAATATGAGGCATACCAGGCACGGAAGGCGGCCTGGGAGAAAGAACGGAAGTATAAGAAGAAAAAAACGGCGGCTCCGACTGAAACTCCCCATCGCTCGGGGGCTTTCCTGCAAAATCAGGTGAAGAAGGTGGTGGCTGTGCACGACCTGTCAGGCGTGGGGCACGTGTCACTGATGGCGGTCATTCCGGTGCTCTCGTCCATGGGCTTTCAAGTGTGTCCGCTGCCCACGGCAGTCCTGTCCGCACATACGCAGTACCCCACGTACTCGTTCCTCGACCTGACCGACGAGATGAAGCGCATCATCGAGAATTGGGAGAAGATGAACGTGCACTTCGATACTTTCTACACGGGTTATCTGGGTTCACCGAAACAGGCACAGATTGTGGAGGAGTTTATCCTGAAGTTCCGTGGGGAGAATGACATGGTGGTGGTAGACCCGGTGCTGGGCGACAACGGCCGTCTTTACAAGGGTATCACCGAGGAGATGGTGACGGAGATGAAGAAACTGATTCACCTGGCAGATGTCATCACACCCAACCTGACGGAGCTGTATTACCTGCTGGACATGCCGTATCAGGAGCACATCACGGATGCGGAACTGAAACAGGCACTGAAGACGCTTTCCGACCGGGGTCCGGCCATCGTCATTGCCACGAGCGTGCCGGTGAGCGGTGACCCGCGTTCTACATCGGTCTATGCCTACAACCGCTTTGGCGACCGTTACTGGAAGGTGACCTGCCCCTATCTGCCGGCGCACTATCCGGGCACGGGAGACACGTTTACGAGTGTCATTACGGGAGCACTGATGCAGGGCGACAGTCTGCCCATTGCGCTCGACCGCGCCACGCAGTTTATTTTGCAGGGCATACGGGCCACGTTCGGCTATGAGTACAACAACCTGGAGGGTATCATGCTGGAGAAGGTGCTCCACAACCTCGACATGCCGATTCAAATCAGCAGTTACGAGCTGGTGGAATAAGCGGCCACGCGAATCAGTACATACGTATCTGCCCGACGGGGAGTTCCACTTCGCCGAAGGGTATCAGGGCATTGAACAGACGGATATGCCGGTAGTTTCCGAGGGAGGCGACCGGGATGTCCGTTTCTTTTATCTGTCCGGTGTCGAGCAGGTGTCGGCGCTGGGTACCGGCCAGCAGAGGCTGTGCGGGGGTATGCCACTCGCATCCGTCCCAGAGGGCGATGTTGGCGATGGAGGTATCGGTGAGGAGTCCGTGGCGCACGATGAGCACGTCGTCGGCCGTATCGCGCAGGGCAAAGGCTTCGTCGAGCACGTAGCGGTCGGCCTGCTTGTAGCGGTAGTCGATGTCGTCCTGCACCACCAGTTGCAGACTGTGTACGGGGCGGACGTGGTAGGGAAAGTATTCCACGCGAATCACGTCGCGGGCATAGGTCAGGCGACAGCGGGTGCGTGCGGTGTAGGCTTCCGGACGGAGATAATCCATTACATGGAGGTCGGGCACGGGACCAAAGAAGGCACGGCGCGTGTCGTTCATGCGGCGGTCGTGCAGCGAGGCATACCACACTTTCCCGTCTTCGATGCGGAGGGTTTCAATAAAGAGGCACATAGACTTTCTGTTTCATTTCTTCGTATTCGTTTCGGGCATCGCTGCGGAAGGTGATGCCTCCCCCGCTCTTGAACACCTTCGTGCCGTCGGGCTGCTGTTCCAGGAAACGGATGAGCACGGCACTGTCCAGGTTACGGCCGTCAAAGTAGCCGGTCACGCCGGTATAGAAACCACGGTCGTACGTCTCGGCCTCGCGGATAATCTGCACGGTGCGGGGCTTGGGAGCTCCGGTGATGGAGCCAGCCGGCAGGAGACTGAAAAACAGGTCGCCCAGTTGTGAAGGATAGTCTTCGGGCAGACGGCCACGGATTTCGGAACTCATCTGGAGCAGCGGGCCACGGTGGGTGTGCAGCTCATCGAGGTAGCGGTAGCGGGTCACGGTGACTTCGGTGGCGAAACGGCTCAGGTCGTTGCGGATGAGGTCGGTGATGGTAGCATGTTCGGCCGCTTCTTTCGGGTCGGCCAGCAGGCGTTCGCGGGCATCGGGCAGCGTGGCATCCATCGTACCTTTCATGGGATGGGAATAGATAAAGCCGTCGGTTATCCGGACAAAGATTTCGGGTGAGAACACCACAAAACGGTCGTTTACCCACAGTCTGTAGGGAGCACGGGCATGGTCGAACACCTGCCGCAGGGTGAGGTCGGTATCGACGGGGGTAGCACAGGTGTAGTTCACCAGGAAGGAATTGCCGCCATGCAAGTGACGGTGTACGATGTCGAATCCGCGACGGTACTCCTCAAAACTCATCGGATGAGGCTCCCAGCAGAAAGAAACGGGGCGCGGAGTAGCGGACATTCCTTGCGGCACGTTCGTGGCTCCCGGAAAGGCAAACAGCAGTTCCGCAGAAGGCAGACGGTGGGGTTCTTCCACCAGGCATTTCTCGGCGGTATAATCTATCAGGAAAAAGAACGGGAGGCCTTCGCAGCCAAAGCGGTTCATGCGGGTGATGGCTTCCTCACGGCCACAAAAAGAGAGGGTATCAGTCATTTCGTTTGGTTTTGAGGGAACAGAGATAAAGGGTCACTCCCACGGCTACGGCAAGCATCATCGCTTTCAGCCAGAGGGCATCGAACATCAGGAAGATGCAATGCAGGGAGGTGAGCCACAGCAGGCTCAAGGCGAGAATCTTGGCACGCAGAGGGATGGCGCGCGACTCACGGAAATCGCGGATATAAGGTCCCAGCAGCTTGTGGTTCAGCAACCACTGGTAGGCTCTCGGCGAACTGCGGAAAAAGAGGGCGGCCGAAAGCAGCAGAAAGGGCGTGGTGGGCAGCACAGGCAGGAAAATACCGGCCACACCCAGTGCCAGCGACAGGAATCCGATGGGGAGGTAAATGTATTTCATGGCGCAAAAATACAAGGTAAACGGCACACCGCAGGCAGGAGTTTAGTTAATAACCTCAAAATCGGAGGGGCTGCAAAGGAGAAAGCTTGCAGAAAAAGAAAGTTTTCATCATATTTGTAATTGTTACAATCTTGTTAAACCATTCAACTATCAAAGAATCATGAGAAAACTAATCTGGACTTTATGTGTGATGGTGTGGAGCCTGGCAGGCTTTGCACAGGAAAAGAGTTACCAACTTTCCAGCCACATCCTGGACATTCAGCAGGGGCAGCCTGCGGCGGGAGTGAAAATCAGTCTGTCGCAACTTCAGCCCGACGGCAAGACCTGGGTGCTGCTGGAGGAAAGACTGACCGACGAGAACGGACGCGTGAAGGATTTCCTGGAAGAAGGCACGACCGACCACAAGGGCATCTACCGCCTGACGTATCACGTGGCGCCCTACTTCGAGCGGTTGCAGCAGGATTCGTTCTACCCGTTCATCGAAGTGGTGTTCGAAATCAAGGACGGCAAGCACTACCACGTGCCAATCACGCTTTCGCCTTACGGATATTCTACGTATAGAGGAAACTGAAAAAAGAATGGGAGCCTTTTCAAGCTCCCATTTTTCGTGCCTTGCGGGTGCAATATCGCTTGCACTGGGCACAGATGTCATAACCCAGCATGGCTCCCAATATGAAATCTTCTTCCGGAGTGAGCAGGTTCAGGGGACGTGTCACCATCATGCGAATGGCTTCAATGCATTCCGCCTTGCCGAAGAAGAGATTGATGCGCTCGTCGTCCACCGGCTGAATCACAAACTTGATGCGCTGGCTTCGCAGACGTTTCACGGCAAAGTCTTCATATCGCTTGTTCGTGGTGTACAACACCATCTGACGCACGCCTTTCTTCAACTCATAGATGTGGTTGAGAAAGACTTTCAGTTCTACGGGATTGATATCGGGAGTCATCATGGGCTACGGATTTAGAAGATAGAGAAATGAGGTCGGAAGGAATCAGGCCAGATCGGCTTTGAGCATCTCTGTCCAGGCCGACACGCGGGCATCGGTCCGGTCGCTTTCGTTCACGTCGTCGAGGGCCAGTCCCACGAATTTTCCGTCGGCTGCAGCCACGGAAGAAGCGTAGGTGTAATCACTGTCGGGCACGGCTCCCACGAAGGTACATCCGCTGTCCTTCAGGTCTTCAAAGAGGATACCCATACCGTCGCAGAAAGTGTCGGAATAGGATTCGGAGTCGCCGCAGCCAAAGAGGGCGATGGTCTTGCCGGAGAGGTTGGCGTTTTTCAGCACCTTGATGCCGTCGTACCAGTCATCCTGCAACTCTCCGTCACCCCAAGTAGAGGTACCCAGAATCAGGGCTTCGTAACTCTCTGCCAGGGCAGTATCCAGCTTGCTCACATCGTGTACGTCTTCAGGGGATACTCCCAGCTTTTCCGCTATCAGGCGGGCCACAGACTCGGTGGTGCCTGTGGTAGAACCATAAAAAATACCAGTTTTCTTCATTTTCTACATGTTTGATTTGACATCGCAAAGAAACGGCATCCGGCGCGGATTTGAAATACCTAAAAATTGGGATTTTGCGGGATTTTTCCGGCTGCTTTCTAATGGGTGAAAGAAAGAATTCTGTATATTTGTCGCATAAAAATAAGAAAAAAGTATGAAACAGACTCTCTATGCGTGGGCCAGCATCGTGGTGGGATGTACCATCCTGGCGGCCGGATTCGTATTCTTTATCAATCCCTATAACATTGTGCCCGGAGGAGTGTACGGGGCCAGCATCGTGCTCCACAACCTGTTCCCGTCCATTCAGGTGGGTACGTTCGGCTATATGTTCGACATTCCGCTGCTCATCCTGTCGGTGCTGCTGTTGGGGGCGAAGTTAGGGATACGCACCATTGTGGCGGCCCTGCTTACTCCGTTGCTGATGAACACCATGTCGCGGCTGGTCTACCCTACCCGCGAAGCACTGGAGAGTCTGGACCCGACACAACTGCTGGGAGGCAGCATGAACATGACGGACCACCTGATGCTGACGTGCATCATCGGGGCAGTGGTCATCGGTGTGGGTACGGGCATCGTGATACGCAGTCAGGCTACCACGGGCGGAAGTGACATCGTGGGGATGCTGCTACAGAAATATGCGCACATCCGTTTCTCACGGGCTATCCTGCTGGTGGACGGGGCGGTAGTGTGCTTCGGTCTGGTGGTTATCGGTTTCGGACTGGGTACGGCGAGCGACTCTACGCAACCTTCGTGGCACCTGTCGTTCTACTCGCTCATTTCCATCTTCATCATCTCGCGGGTCATTGCCTACATGATTAACGGGGCGAAGAACGACAAACTGATTTTCGTCATCAGCGACCATGAGTTGCAGCCGCTTCACCAGTATATTCTGAAAGATTTAGACCGCACGGCTACCTGCATCAAGAGTTCGGGACTCTACACGGGCAAGGACAAGGAGATGATTTTCCTCGTGGTGAGCTACCAAGAGGTGCAGGGTGTGAAACTGAAAATCAAAGAGGCCGACCCGCGGGCGTTTGTGGTGGTGACGGATGCGTACGACACCTTCGGCGAAGGGTGGAAACAGCTGCCTTCTCCACACGAGATTTATCCGGAATAATTCATTTTCCGACTTTTAAGACAGAAAATCCGACATTCCGAAAAACGTACGATTGACATTTGTACCGTACCTTTGCATAAACAAAAAAACCTGCTTATGCACACTCTTTTTACGCATTTCCGTCGTTTCCGCTCCGGCTTCGCACAGGTGTGTTTCTACCTGGGAATTTTGCTGCTGGGCGGATGCGACATGGTTGAATATCACCCGTACGACCTCGACATTGACGGGGAAACGGACGTGAACCGCCGGAACATCGAACGGATTGAAACGGCTACTTACGGGAAAGAGGAAATCCGGTTTGCCGTAATCAGTGACACGCAGCGCTGGTACGACGAGACGGAGGATGCCGTGGAGGCCCTGAACCAGCGCGATGACCTGGATTTCGTGCTTCATACGGGCGACATGTCCGACTTTGGTCTGAAACTGGAGTTTGAGAAACAGCGCGACATTCTCAGCGGACTGAGAGTGCCTTTCGTCTGCCTGCTGGGCAACCATGATTGTCTGGCTACGGGACTCGATGTGTTCCGCAAGATATTCGGCACGGAAGATTTCGCCTTTACTGCCGGTAACGTGCGTTTTCTGTGCCTGAATACCAATGCCCTGGAGTTCGACTACTCGTCGGCGGTACCCAATATCCAGTTCATCCGCGAAGAAGGTGACCACGTGCCCGAAGGAGTGGAAAAAACCGTGGTGGCCATGCATGCAGGCCCTTTCTCCGAACAGTTCAACAACAACATCGCCGAGTATTTTCAGTATTATCTCCGGGAAATGCCCGACCTGCAGTTCTGTGTCTACGGTCACGGGCACAATATCAGTGTAGACGAGTTCTTCGACGACGGTATCAAGTACTACGAATGTACCTGCGCCAAGAAGCGCTCTTATTTGTTTTTCACCCTCAACTCAAACGGCTATACCTATGAAGTGGTCAATTTTTAAACTGCTGCTGGCAGGAGGAATAGCCGGAATGACGTTCCTGCCCCTTTGCGCACAAAACGACAGTATCGCTCCGGCCGTAAAGGAACGTCGCTGGGACAAGCGCGAGCACCTGCGTTATGAACGGTGGGAACGCCTGAAGCCCACTCATATGAAATGGCAGTACGCCGGAGGAATGGGACTCAACTCAGTGGGCGTGGGCTGGGATTACGGATGCCGCTGCCAGTGGGAAACAGACTTCCTGGTAGGTTTCCTTCCGGCCAAGTATGCCGAGAAATTCCGCCTCACATTTACCGTGAAGCAGAACTATATTCCCTGGAGCATCTGCTTCAAGGAGCACTGGATGGCCGAACCCTTCTACTGCGGTCTGTACATCACCACCATTGCGGGCGACGAGTTCTGGAAAAAGGAACCGGGACGCTATCCCAACAAATACTATAACTTCAGTACCAAGATGCGCCCCTATATCTTCGTGGGACAGCGGTTCGGGTTCAGTCCCCGCCACGACCTGGTGCGCCACGTCTCCCTGTTCTATGAGCTGAGCACCTGCGAGCTGTACCTCATCAGTAAGGTAACCAACAAAAGTCTCTCCATGCGCGACATCCTGCGCCTGTCGTTCGGCGTGAAAGTACAGCTGTTCAGAGACGAATAGACACGGCCTGCAAAAAAAGATAAAAAAGGAACGGCAGCCGTTCGCCGTTCCAAAGTTTTCGTTACCTTTGCCGGAAAGTAAACAAAGGGGTGCCCCACGGATGTGTCCGGGCTGAGATTATACCCTACGAACCTGATGCGGTTAATACCGACGAAGGGATTGTTGATTCTGACATCTATTTCCTTTCCCCGTCTGCGGGATGCTCTCTTTGGTTTACACCCTAAAACAGTATGCTTATGAAACTATTGGTAAACAACAAAGAGACGGAACTTACACAAGGTCATACAATTGCCGCACTGGCACAGCAGCTGGAACTTCCGAAGCAGGGAGTAGCCATCGCGCTGCATAACCGCATGGTTCCGCGTGCGGAATGGGAAAACACCGTCCTGAACGAGGGCGACAGTCTGGTCATCATCAAAGCAGCTTGTGGAGGATAAGGCCATGGACATGAATCATTTCAAGTTGCAGTTCATCACACATTTCACCGACACGTATTCGTATCTCGACTCGGCCCGGATGGCCCTCGAAGGGGGATGCCGCTGGGTACAGTTGCGCATGAAGCACGCCTCGGACGAGGAGACGGAAGCGGTGGCCGTAGAGGTACAGAAACTGTGCCGCACATACGGAGCCACTTTCCTCATCGACGACCGGGTGGAACTGGTGCGCAAGCTGAAGGCCGACGGGGTGCACCTGGGCAAAAACGACATGCCGATAGCCGAAGCGCGGAAAATCCTCGGAAAGGACTTCCTCATCGGAGGTACGGCCAACACGTTCGACGACGTACGGGCACACTATGAAGCCGGAGCCGACTACATCGGTTGCGGACCGTTCCGCTTCACCACCACAAAAGAGAAGCTCAGCCCCATCCTCGGACTGGAGGGCTACCGTTCCATCGTACAGCAGATGAAGGCGGAAGGCATTCACCTGCCCATCGTAGCCATCGGCGGCATCACTCTGGAAGACATCCCTGCCATCATGCAGACCGGTGTGACGGGCATCGCCCTGAGCGGTACCATCCTGCGGGCAGCGAATCCGGTGGAAGAAACGAAGAAAATCATCGAGGAGTTAAAAAGTAAAAGTTAAAAAACGGCTTATTGTAGTGACTTTTATTACTGGCTCCAATTAGCCGCGTTACGCGTTGGACTCATCCCTGAGAACGAAAAATAGACAAACAATTTTCATTCTCGCAACAAAGCATAAACCGAAAAGTTATTCGCCTTCATAATGGAGCATAAAGAACCAAAAACAACCGGTTCTTATCTCAAAATAAAGCACAGAACGAGTATTCTTCGTGCAGCGAAAGAGAAAAGCTACAGCGATTTCGCCCAAAGGGAGTAAACCGAACAAAAAGTGAGAGCAGAAAACAAAGAAGCGCAAACAAAGCTCTCCCCTCCCCACAGCGATTTCGCCAAAGGCGAAGAGTGACCAGCCAGCACAAAAAATCCCGTCCTCAGTTTCGGACCGAAAAGCGGAGAAGCAGAGCACGGCGAAAAGAAGCGCAGGCTGTTTGAGCGAAGCGAGTTTCGCAGGCGACAGCGTAGTCTTTGCCCGGAGTAGACCGGACGGTTAAGGCTTGATCCAAAAGTAACCGATAAATCATCATTTATAAACATTTTTACATTATGAATCTATTCGACGTATATCCATTATTCAATATAGAGATTGTCAAAGGCAAGGGATGTCATGTATGGGATACAGAGGGAAACGAATACCTCGACCTGTATGGCGGACATGCCGTAATC
>ENA-OPMV01000264-OPMV01000264.1-human-gut-metagenome-genome-assembly--contig:-NODE-264-length-13833-cov-1.660546_pt1 | contig 13833 bp, 12 predicted proteins | sample MGYA00241531_ERZ501759 | MGnify/ENA primary metagenome ERZ501759 (study PRJEB25962, sample SAMEA2042555) | human gut metagenome | biome: human gut; feature: human-associated habitat; material: faeces...
AATGTACACTTCCCATAACCGAATTAGTTTGAGTTAATTCATTACTATTTAAAGCTGTTGCTATCCCAAAATCAGTTATTTTAACTCTTCCATCTTCTAAAATTAAGACATTTTGTGGTTTGATATCTCTATGAATTATATAACTATCATGAGCACATGCAATTGCACTTGTTAGTTGTAACATAATATCAATTACCTCTGGTAGTGTTAGTGCTCCTCTTTTTTTAATTAAACTTTTTAAAGTTCTTCCATTTATATATTCCATTACAATATAGTAATTTCCATTGTCTTCACCGACATCATACATTTCAACAATATTAGGGTGTATTAAAGATGATGCTGAAATTGCCTCTCGTTGGAATCTTCTTACGAATTTTTCATCATCGGCAAGATCTCCTCTTAATACCTTAACTGCTACTTCACGATTTAAAATAGTATCATGAGCTAAATATACATTAGCCATTCCACCCTCACCAATAGTTCTTATAATTTGGTATCGGCCTGCTAGCATTTGTCCTTTATTAATCATGTTTTTCCTCCTTTACTAAATAAGCTATTGATATATTATCAGTTCCACCTCTATTATTACATTTAATAACTAATTTTTTTAATTTTTCGTCAATTGGTATATTTTCATTTAGTACTTTTGTTATTTGTTCATCGGTTAACATATTAGTTAGCCCATCACTACACAAAAGTATCCCGTCGACTTCTTCATCAATGCTTATAACATCCATTTCAACTGTATTTGTAGCCCCTAAGGCCTTCTGAAGCCTTTCAACCAACCCCATAGTAAATCCCATAAGTACATTTTTTCTTGGGTGTTCTTTTGCTTCCTCTTTTGTTAATTCTCCTGATTTAACTAATAAGTTAACTAATGTATGATCTGTAGTTACTTTATGAATTTTATCGTTTTTAATTACATAACCAGAAGAATCACCGATATTTCCAAATAATAAGAAATTGTTAGTTAATATTGCAAGTACTATAGTAGTTCCCATTCCAACACTTTCAGGATGACTGCTAGTATGTTTATATATCAACACATTAGCTTCACTTACGATTTCTTTAATAAAATTAATGGCGTCTTCCTTAGTTCCAACACTACTTATATCAGCAAATCTCTTACCGATGTGAGAAATTGCTATACTAGATGCTACCTCACCATTTCTATGTCCACCCATACCATCTGCTACGGCCAATAAAACTTCATTATTCATGTCTTTAACAATTATAACGCTATCTTCATTATGGTCACGTACTTTTCCAGGGTCTGTTAAATAACCATAGTTCATTCTTGAACCTCCTTAAAGTTTGCTCTTAATTGTCCACAAGCCGCACTGACTTTTGAACCAAATTCTTTTCTTACTGTTACATTTATTTTATTCTTTTTTAAAATATCATAAAATTCCATTACTCTATCACTTCTTTTGTATTCGATATGACTTGTTTCATTATATGGGATTAAATTCACATAGCAATTCATTCCTTTTAACAATTTTGATAATTCTAAAGCATTTTCTTTTGAATCATTAACTTCCTTTAATAAAATATATTCAAATGTAACTCTTCTATTTGTTAATTTTAAATATTCTTTAACACTTTCTATAAGTTCATTTATATCATATGCTTTATTTATCTTCATAATTTTATTTCTAATTTCATTATTAGGTGCATGCAAGCTAATCGCAAGATTTACACCTAATCCTTCTTTAGCAAATTCTTTTATTTTAGGCACAATACCACAAGTTGATACTGTAATATGTCTGCTTCCTAAAGCAATTCCTTTCGGTTCATTTATTATATCTATAAAATTCATTAAATTATCATAATTATCAAATGGTTCACCTATTCCCATAATAACCACATGGCTTATTCTATCTTTTATATCTTCTTCTACTTTTAATACTTGAAGAAGCATTTCATCAGATGTTAAATTTCTTACTTTTTTAAGTCTACCACTTTCGCAAAAAGCACACCCCATATTACATCCTATTTGTGATGATACACATATGCTTTTTCCATAATCATGTTCCATAAGAACTGCTTCTATCTTATTTCCATCAGATAGTTCAAATAGATATTTTTTAACAAGTTCATCTTCTTTCGGAATACTGCTGCCGTTAATGACAACGCACACCATTATCTGACCTGTAGTGAATCCTGTCCTGATTAAAATATGGCGTACAAGCCCGCTATGAGAATTCTCATCATAGGATTTTATGTGATTCATAATCATAAATGCTTTGATTTCTGCAAGAATTCCTGCATTGATGTCCGAACCGATAAGGCAGTCCTCATTAGGAATTATGGAATGGGTACGCCCTGCATAAAAGCCCATGACAATATTTCCGTCTTTGTCCGTTCCCACAGGGAACTGGGCTTTGTTTCTGTATCTGTAAGGATTGTCCATACCGATAACGGGAGGTACTTCTATGCCGCTAAGCCCACCGATTCTGGTAAGATTACTTTCTATAAGATGACGTTTGAATTCAAGCTGTCTTTCATAGCTCATTGCCATAAGGGTACAGCCCCCACAGGCTTTCGCAACAGGACATTTCGCTTCAACACGGTCCTTTGAAGGTTCTATTACAGACATCAGCCTGCCGTAGCCATAGTTTTTATTAAGCTTTGTTGCCCTTGCAATTACCCTGTCTCCGGGAATTGTATCCTTTACAAAAAGAGCGTAGCCATCTATTCTGCCTACGCCCTCGCCGCTCATTGTCAGATCTTCAATTAATAGTTCATAATCGTTATTTTTCTTTATTTCCATATCAGATAATTGTTTTCCTTATATTACTGTCTAACATTTTGTTGAAGCCGGTCCATTCACCGTTCTGCCCTGCCGGAGTATTAAGTGCTTCCTTGAAAGTCTCTAATTTGGCATCCATATCATCGGCAAAATGAAGTGCAACTGCCTCGGCAAGAGCCGGTTTCTTAGGAGAACCGTATTCAAACTCGCCATGATGTGCAACTATACAATGCTTTAATTCACGCTCCAGCATATCAGGGAATCCGTCTATCTTATCTGCTGCCTTGCCGATAATTTCACATCCCATTACAATATGTCCAAGAAGCTGTCCGTCATCAGTGTAATCGTTTTCAGGAAATGCGGAAAGCTCATACACTTTGCCTATGTCATGGAAAAGTGCTGCCGTAAGCAGTAAGTCCTTGCTGAGATATGTATAATTGTCTGCAATATAATTACATATTTTAACGACTCCCAGAGTATGCTCAAGAAGTCCTCCGATAAATCCGTGATGAACTCTCTTTGCAGCGGAATGTTTCTTGAAATTGCCGATAAATTCTTTATCCTCCACAAAGAAGCTGTTAATAAGGGATTTAAGATGCTCATTCTGAACCTTAGACATTATTTTAAGAAGTTCATCATACATCTCCTCAATATCCCTTTCGGAACATGGCATATAATCGCTCTCATCATAAGAACCTGCTTCCGCTTTGCCCGCATTTGCCACGTTAAGCTGTAATGCTCCGTTAAAAACCGTTACATCGCCGTTAAGCAGTATATAATCCCCGGATTCAAAATCATCCCTGATTCCCGGTGAGTTGGGATTCCATATTTTACCGTCAAGATTGCCTGTTTTATCCTGTAAAGTAAGATTGATGTAATCTTTACCATTCTTGGTTGTTGCCGCTGCCTTTACCTTGCAAAAGTATATTCCGTTGACTCTTTCGCCTTCATTTAATGTGTTAATATACTTCATAAAAAATTTTCCTTTCACTATTCAATACGTCTTATTCTACACCAAGCACAAGGTTAAATTCAATCTCTTTATAATCTTCCCTGCCCCGTCTTTTAATAGTGACGTTGACATTATCTCCCGGATTATTTTTTTCAAGCTGCATCATAAAACTTTCCATATTGTTAATTTCGGTTCCGTTAATCTGTGTAATCACATCACCACTTTGTATTCCTGATTTGTATGCGGGAGAATTGGTCTCTACAGCAGAAATGTATATTCCCTTAGGGATTTTATTCGTGGCAGCTATCTCATCCGTAACTGTCTGTCCTTTTATTCCCAGATAAGGCATACTTTTCTTATTAACAAGGTTCTGCATAAGGTTTCTTACATCATTAATTGCATAAGCTGTTATAAAATTTGTATTATCACTGTTATATGCCATTGTAATTATTCCTACCACTTCACCATGCAGGTTAAGAATAACACCATTTGAAGTAGCGGTACCGCTGATGTCAGTATTGATAAGCCTGTAAATTGAATCTGTATCATTAACAGAATTATTGACACCTGTTGCAATTCCATATCCTATCGTTCCGTTAAAGCCGTATAATTTTCCTGTTGCGACTAATAAATCCCCTTTAAGGACTGCATCCGAATTACCAAACTGAACAGGTACAACCGCCGTATTCAACGAGCCTGTCTTAATAACTGCCATATCTGTTGTTGTGTCACCTGCAACAAATTCAGCTGTATCAACTGTTTTGTCATAATATGTAACCTTTATATTTTCCGAATTTTTAACAAGGGAATATTCCGTAAGTATATAATATCCCGTACTGTCCGAGGATATCACAATCCCGTATTCATCAGCTATGTTCTGATATGTTGAATTAAAAAAATCAACCCCCTGCTTTGCAGCAGTAACGGTTACAACCGACAATCCGGCTTTATCCGCAACTGATTTGAGTGCTTTATAATATCCCATATAGTCATTAAGTTTCTCGTTATCTATAGGTACCGTTGATGGAATTTCTGTTGTAATTTCTTCAATAGGCGGCACCGTAGTGTCCTCCGGGTCAGTCTCCTTGCTCTCGCTTCCGTCCGTACTTGAGGTTGTCTCATTCATAGCAGCTTTATTATCATCAAGATAATTTTTACCTGTTTTGTAAACAATAATCATAACAAGGCCCGCAACGAGTCCGAAAAATACTGCCATGGCAACCAGTAACGCACCTTTCTTCAAAATACGCTTTGAATTTTTCCATGGTTCCTTAACAATATGTTCTGTATATAAATCATAATTATCATTTTTCTTATCTGACATGGTATTGTCCTCTCGAATTAATCAGTGTAAGTGTTTGTATTATATTCCTAAAATATGAACAATTTATGACATATTATTGAAGTTTGTTGTCCGGTAGAGTAAAATATAAATAATTTAGATATTGACAGGAGTTTTTTGTAATGAATAAAAAAGCATTGTCCATTCTTGAATTTGATAAAATAACAGAACGTCTTTCAAAATATGCAACATCCGCTCCGGGCAAGGTTCTTTGCCGTAAGCTTATGCCGTCTACAGACCTTGATTATATAAGGAAGTGTGAGCAGGATACAACCGCGGCTTCATCCCGTATTTTTGCAAAGGGTTCGCTTGGTTTTTCGGGTCTGACAGATATAAGGCCTCTTATAAAAAGCCTTGAAGTCGGAAGTTCACTTGGCATAAGCGAGCTTCTTTCCGTGGCAGCCCTGCTTTCTGTTACAGTATCCGCAATCCGTTATGACAGTAACAGCATTGAAACCAATCCCGATGTTTTGTCAGAACGTTTTAACATACTTAATCCTCTCAGTGATGTTTTGAATGAAATTAACCGCTGCATTATTTCCGAAACGGAAATTGCAGACGACGCAAGCACCAATCTTAAAGATATAAGACGGCAGCAAAAAAATGTCAATGAACGCATTAAATCTGAGCTTTCCCATATGATATCAGGAAGCTATAGGACATATCTGCAGGATGCTGTTGTTACCACAAGGGACGGCAGGTATTGTGTCCCGGTCAAGGCAGAATATCGTTCACAGGTTCCCGGCATGATTCATGACCAGAGTAACACAGGCTCAACTTTTTTCATTGAGCCCATGTCAATTGTAAAGCTTAACAATGACCTTCGTGAACTTGAGATAAAAGAAAGTGAGGAAATCTCCGTAATTCTTTCTTCCCTGTCGGCAATGGCAGGCAACTATACCACAGAACTTCTCACCAATTACGATATGCTTAAGGAACTGGATTTTATCTTTGCAAAGGCAGGTTTTTCACACAGTTACAAGGGTTCCGAGCCTATAATGGATTGCGACGGTAAAATTAACATCAAAAAAGGCCGTCACCCTTTAATTGACAGTAGTAAAGTTGTCCCTGTGGACATATATCTCGGTGACGGTTACGAGCAGCTTATTATAACAGGCCCTAACACGGGCGGTAAAACAGTTACGTTAAAAACAATCGGTCTGTTTTCTCTAATGGGTCAGTCAGGACTTCATATTCCCGCGTCGGACAACTCAAAGTTGACCGTTTTTAATGATATTTTTGCGGATATCGGTGACGAACAGAGCATTGAACAAAGTCTTTCGACTTTTTCATCCCATATGAAAAATATTGTATATATTCTTAAAAAAGCCGATTCCAACAGCCTTGTTCTTTTTGATGAATTATGTGCCGGAACAGATCCGACAGAGGGTGCCGCCCTTGCGATATCCATACTCCGGACTTTACATTCCAAAAAGATTACAACGATAGCCACCACCCACTACAGTGAATTGAAAATATATGCACTCTCAACTGACGGAGTTGAAAACGCCTGCTGTGAATTTGATGTGGCAAGCCTTGCGCCTACTTACAGGCTTCTTATAGGAATCCCTGGCAAAAGTAATGCCTTTGCAATATCCGGCAAGCTTGGGCTTCCTTCTGAAATCATAGAAAATGCCAAGGCTAATATAGGAACCTCGGACAAAGCTTTTGAAGATGTAATTTCCGACCTTGAAAAAAGCCGTGTTACAATAGAAAAAGAGCAGGCTGAAATTGAACTTTATAAGAAAGAAATTGAAGAACTTAAGAACCGCCTTAAAATTAAAACCGAACGTCTTGATGAAAAATCTGACAGCATTATTGAGAAGGCAAGAGAAGAGGCGGACGCAATTTTAAGGGAAGCCAAAGAGACGGCAGACGAGACTATCAGGGACTTTAATAAGGCTGCCAAAAACGGAATGACCATACAGGATCTGGAAGCCGGAAGAGAACGTATAAGAAAACAGCTTGAGAAAACCAATGCTAAAAAGGCTGCAAATAAACCTGTGCAGACCTCGAACCACACCGCCGCCGATTTCCATATAGGCGACAAAGTCCATGTAATCAGCATGGACCTTGACGGAACGGTTCACACCCTTCCTGATTCCAAAGGTTTTCTCACGGTTTCAATGGGTATTCTTAATTCAAAAGTGAATATAAAGGATCTTATAATCCTTAAAGAGGCTTCCGAAACCGAGAAACTCAACAACAAAAAATCAGGAATCGGCAAGCTGAAAATGAATAAAACGGCTTCAATTTCCCCTGAAATCAATCTTATCGGAATGACCAGTGACGAAGCCATTATTGCACTTGATAAATACCTGGATGACGCATTTCTGGCACATATCTCCCCTGTCCGTATTGTCCACGGCAAAGGTTCGGGAGTATTACGAAATGCGGTTCATAACTATCTGAAACGTCAGAAACATGTTAAAAGTTTCCGTTTAGGAACCTTCGGCGAAGGTGACTACGGAGTAACCATAGCTGAATTTAAAGATTAGGAGGAAATAATATGGCGGACAAACAGAAAATTTTAATCGTAGATGATGATAACAACATTGCTGAGCTTATCTCTCTTTACCTTACAAAAGAATGTTTTGAGACTTTAATCGTGAATGACGGTGAAAACGCACTTACAGCATTCTTCCGTTTTAAACCTGATTTGATTCTTTTAGACCTTATGCTTCCGGGAATTGACGGATACCAGGTCTGCAGGGAAATACGCCGTGAAAACAATACCCCTATAATAATGCTTTCGGCAAAGGGTGAGATATTTGATAAGGTACTGGGGCTTGAACTTGGCGCCGACGACTACATGATTAAGCCTTTTGATTCCAAGGAACTTGTTGCCAGAGTTAAAGCTGTTTTAAGAAGATATACAACCACGCAGTCAAACGATACCCCTGAAAAGCCTTCCGGAGAGTACATTGAGTACCCTGATTTAATCATTAATTTGAGTAATTATTCCGTAATATATATGGGTAAACCGGTTGATATGCCTCCTAAAGAACTGGAACTTTTATACTTTCTTGCGACCTCACCAAACCAGGTATTCACAAGGGAACAGCTTTTAGACCATATATGGGGTTATGAATATGTGGGGGATACCCGTACCGTGGATGTCCATATAAAAAGGCTCCGCGAAAAAATACACGACCACGAAAAATGGAGTATCGGCACCGTATGGGGTGTAGGCTATAAATTTGAATCGAGAAAATAGTTAATGAGAATACGATTAATTAACAAAATGATAACTACATATCTGATAGGTATTATTATAAGCTTCGGAATAATATCTACGCTTTGTTCAAAATTCAATTACAGAAGTGAATTAAGTTCACAGGCTGATTATATGTACAAAGCAGCAATGAGCATTGCTTCCGAATATGGTAATGCTTATTCCGGCGGAGATGTAGAAAACGCTCCCTCTCTGCCTTTTCTTAAAGCAGTTTCACGGTATACAGGCTGCAATATCATACTGCTTGCAACGGATGGAACTATATTAATGGATACTTCCGCCTCAGGGATAGACACTATAAAAGGCTTTGACCCAGCTGAATATAAGAAAAGCAATTATATCGTCAACGATTTCTTTGGATTATATGACAGCGACTACCTTACGGTATATTATCCAATAACTTATCTTTACAATACCAGAGGATATGTAATTCTTAGCAAATCTGTAAAAGATGTCCGTTCTGATGCAGATAACAGTTTTAATTTCAATTACATCACTTTGGTTATATGTTTTATCACATCGGGACTTATATTTGTATTGTTCTATAAATACATTACAAGACCACTTAACAAAATCACAAAGATTGTAAGTAAATATGCCAAGGGAGATTTTTCCGAAAAAATCAATATAAAACACAATGACGAAATAGGCAGGCTTTCAGATTCTCTTGACTATATGGCTGCTGAAATTAACAGTCTTAACGAATACCAGAAAAAATTTATTGCCAACATATCCCATGATTTCCGTTCACCGTTAACTTCCATAAAAGGATATCTTGAAGCAATGCTTGACGGAACCATCCCCCCTGAAATGCAGGAAAAATATCTCGGCATAGTAATATCGGAAACAGAACGTCTGACAAAATTAACCAATAATCTCCTTACAATCAACAATGTAACGGATGAAGGTATGATTCTTGACATCTCTGATTTTGATATTATTGCTACAATCAAAAAGACCATTGAGACTTTTCAGGGTACCTGCGAAAAGAAAAAAATCAAATTCAAACTTATCTTTCCGGATAAAGAACTTATGGTTTCTGCCGATATGTCCAAGATTCAGCAGGTTCTTTATAATCTTATAGATAATGCCATTAAGTTCAGTAACAGCGACTCCTCAATAATAATATCCGTCACTGAAAAGGGTGATAAAGCCCTTATTTCTGTCAAGGACTTCGGCATTGGTATTCCAAGGGAAAGCATATCCAAAATATGGGAGCGTTTCTACAAAACCGATGTTTCAAGAGGCAAGGACAAGACCGGAACCGGCCTTGGTCTTTCCATAGTAAAAGAAATAATCACGTCACATAACGAATATATAGACGTTGTAAGCACCGAGGGCGTAGGTACGGAATTTACATTTGCCCTCCCTAAAGCAAAAGGCCACGCACCTTCTGTCTGGGGCTGATTAGTCCCAGTCAAAAGTACGTGGTCTTCCTTTCATCTTGAGTCCAAGAAAATTATTTTGTCTTAATGCTTCATATAAAACGATTGCTACAGAGTTGGAAAGATTAAGCGACCTTATATCTCCCCACATAGGGATTCTTACCGCTGTATCCTGATACTTCTGCAGAATCGATTCAGGTATCCCGGCGCTTTCCTTTCCAAACATTATATAACAATCATCCTCGTATTGTACATCTGTATAACTTCTTGCCGCCTTCGTTGTTGCCATATATATTTTGGCTCCCGGGTTTTTTGCAAGAAAATCATCAAAATCATCATATATTCTTACATCTAATTTATCCCAATAATCAAGTCCTGCTCTTTTAAGCATTTTGTCGTTAATCTTAAAACCCAATGGTTCAATAAGGTGAAGCACTGTATCCGTTGCAACACAGGTTCTTCCGATATTGCCGGTATTGGCAGGCATTTCCGGTTCATGAAGGACTATATTTAACATCTTATTTTCCTTCTTTCAATGAAATATCAAACTCGATAATTTTATCGTTATCATAAATAAGTGGTACGCATATATTCTGGGCAAACGAACTTCCGATATGAAATGTTCCCTGTATTATTGAAGGTGGTGTTATATCAATAAAAACACCCTTTGTTGATAATACTGTTGCTGCATTTCCGAGAATCATATTTCCTAACTCGCTAAGTGCACTGAGTGAAAGTTCATCAAGTGCTGTTATAGGCATCATACACATCTTAGAAGCAATGTCACATGCCACATCATTATGAAATGCCAGAAGAACCTGACCTGCAATCTGACCTGTTACTCCAAGACTGATTACAATATAGTCCGAATCAAAAGATGTTGTTTTTACATATGGTTTTCCGGCCGTCAGTTTAAGTCCGCACATATCAGAAAGTACACTTGTTCCCGCTACAAGAAAAGGATTAATATATTCTATTTTCATTTGCTCTGCCATATATATTTTCTCCTGCTATTTGTTTCTTAATCTGTCAATAAATTTTTCAAGTCTTTCCATTGCTGTCTTTAAATTACTTAATGAGCTGGCATAGGACATTCTTAAAAATCCTTCACCACAGTCACCGAAAGCTGTTCCGGGCACAACCGCAACCTTTTCTTCCGTAAGAAATCTTGTCGCAAACTCATCCGACGTAAGTCCAAACTCTGCTATATTTGGGAAAATATAAAATGCCCCGTATGGTTCAAAAACTTTAAGCCCCATACCACGGAGTTTGCTAAGCATGAATCTTCTTCGTCTGTCATACTCATTTCTCATCTCTTCAACTGCATCGTCACATTCTCTCAATGCTTCTACAGCAGCATACTGACTGTTGGTTGGTGCACACATAATAGCAAACTGATGTATCTTAAGCATCTGTTTGATTATTACTTCAGGTCCACAGGCATATCCCAGTCTCCAGCCTGTCATTGCATGGGCTTTGGAAAAACCATTAATTACTATAGTGCGTTCTTTCATTCCATCAATGGATGCGATTGAACAATGTCTTGTATTGCCGTATGAAAGTTCGGCATAAATCTCATCGGATACAACAAAGATATCCTTTTCCTTTACAACCTCGGCGATTTCCTCAAGTTCCTCTTTTGTCATAACTGCACCTGTAGGATTGTTAGGGAATGCAAGTACAAGAATCTTGGTCCTAGGTGTTATGGCACTGAGTAACTGCTCCTTGGTAAGCTTAAAATCATTCTCTTCTTTAAGGTTAATCGTAACAGGAACACCATCTGCAAGCGTTACACATGGCACATAAGAAACATAGCATGGCTCAGGAATGATAACTTCATCTCCCGGATTAAGCATTGCCCTGAAAGCAAGGTCTATTCCTTCGCTTCCCCCTACGGTAACAATAATTTCTTTTTCCGCATCGTAATTAAGTCCGAATCTTCTTTCGAGATATCTGCTTATCTCAATTCTTAAGTCCATAAGGCCTGAATTACTTGTGTAATATGTTTTGCCCTTTTCAAGGGTGTATATTCCTTCTTCACGTATTCTCCATGGTGTATCAAAATCGGGTTCGCCAACACCCAGAGATATGGCATCCTTCATTTCACTTACCAGATCAAAAAACTTACGGATACCTGAAGGCTTAATTGTCGTTATTTTGTCAGATAATGGGTTTCTCATGGTGTAACAAGCATCCTTTCATCAGACACGGGAGCATCAAGGACTGTTCCGTGGTCTTTATATTTCTTTAATACAAAATGTGTCGAAGTGCTTAAAACTGCTTCAAGCGGAGCTAATTTGCTTGATACGAATGTAGCAACCTGCTTCATTGTCTTGCCTTCAATGATTACCGTAAAGTCAAATCCTCCGGACATAAGATAAAGAGCATGCACTTCGCTGTAATTATATATTCTCTCGGCAATTGAATCAAAACCGAGACCTCTCTGTGGAGTTACCTTAACTTCAATAAGTGCCGTTACTTTTTCATTGTTGGTCTTATCCCAGTTGATAAGCGTATGGTAACCGCAGATAACTCTCTCCTTTTCCATTTCTGAAATTTCATTAGCTACCTCCGCTTCCGTAACTCCAAGTAAAGCGGCAAGATCCGCCAAATCTATTCTGCTGTTTTTTTCAAGAACTGCTAAAATTGCTTCACGCATATTGTAATCCATCCTTTCTGTCAGGCTGTGCCTGTATTACATCTTATCTAAATATCTGATTTCATCTTCGTTGCGAAGTATCTTACCATTGTTATCAGTTGTTCTGCCTATTATAACTGCCGGAATTCCCTCTTCATTAAGGGCATTCACCATATCAGTTCCGTTATCACAGGCGATTATTATACTTCCTGATGACTTCATGGTATAGGGATTAAGGTGGAAAAATTCTGCAATTTCCACTGTCTCCTGTCTTAACGGAATACGTTTCAAATCAACTTCAAACCCGCATCCGCTTCCTTCGGCAAAATCCCAGAGTGCAGTAAATATACCGCCTTCCGATATATCGTGCATGGCTGCTACACCATGCTTCATCGCGACTGCGGCCTCATCACGAACTGTAAGCCAGTCGGAATATTGTCCGGTTACACTCATATATTCATTAGAAAAGTGTTCACATAACTTTGCCATGTTGTCTTCATTACTTACAATCATTGCAGCCTCTTCAAGCGCAATCCATTTTGTAACAATTATATCCATTCCGGGCTTAACGTTATGTATGTTGACCGGTGTAGTGCCTGCAATACCTGTTGCTGCTACACTTATACAAAACCTCTTAACGCCGTCCGTTACTTCCGTATGCCCTCCCGCAAGTGTCGTTTTGCACTTATCGCATGCTGCTTTGACACGCTTTGTATATGCCTTGAGGTTATACTCGTTATAGCTTTTAGGCAACATAAAAGAAGCCTCTATCCCAAGGAGTTCTCCCCCGGAAACCCATATATTGTTCGCCGCTTTGTAAACGGCTGTTTCCGGTGCAATTGCACAATCCGTAAGGCCTGTTGCACAGGCTGTAAGGACGTGTATATCTCCGACGGCAAAAGAGGCTGCATCAATGCCCGTTCTTGGCGGACATTTAAGCAGATTAACAACGCTTCTTTTTAAAATTCTGTTAGGTACTTTTCCTACTGCCATTACTAACTTCCTATCATAAGGGTTATTGGTTAATAATATCATATTTTACCGTTCATTCCAACCCTAATTTCCTCTTGGTTCTTGATATAATATGATTTTTTTCGTATAATCCAACTATCAGGAAATAGCAGATATAAGAAGAGGTACAACCATTGCAAGTACAAGTATTACAACAAGTACAGTTGTCATTATTCTTCTGTTTTTCTTATTATACATCACAATACTTCCTTTCTGAGGTGATTCTATGTTTAAAAATTTTGGATGGGTTATTTTATTTTGTACTATTATAATCGGAATGTTAATATTATATGAATGTAAAAAACATTCCCGTAAATCAGATTCTGCCAAGGCATCTTTCTGGGCAAGGGAGGCAAGAGCCAATACCGTCCGCAGAAAAGATATTTCAAATCTCAATTACATAAATATTCCCGATTCTGTCATCCCTTCCGATATTTCAGATGATGAAATTAACGAATACCGCACAACCCTTTTAAATCTGCAGGCCAGAAAAATTCTTAATCTTTCAGGTCTTACCA
>ENA-OPMV01000306-OPMV01000306.1-human-gut-metagenome-genome-assembly--contig:-NODE-306-length-11487-cov-1.376225_pt1 | contig 11487 bp, 12 predicted proteins | sample MGYA00241531_ERZ501759 | MGnify/ENA primary metagenome ERZ501759 (study PRJEB25962, sample SAMEA2042555) | human gut metagenome | biome: human gut; feature: human-associated habitat; material: faeces...
TCTATATTTTACAAACTTAGCATCTGTACTCGCTACAGTGGCATTTTCGGATATATCTTGTCCAACTGCTGCATTTGTTCCTATAGTTGTATTATCTCCAAATATGTAAAGTTTCTTCATATATTAAGTCAATATAAATATTGTTGTCTTGTAGTATTCTTGTTATCCTGTATTGGAATGAGCAGATTCTTAAATTTGGAGAGATTCTCCACGGGGTAACGCCTCCGTCTGGTACTGAAAGTAAAACCTTTCAAGATCTTCACTGCTATACATAATTCTATAAATTTTGCTTGGCAGCGAAGTTATCTATTTCAATTAATAGCCATTTTTTGACTGCTTACGTCAAAATTGGACGCTTACTTAAATTTGCTGTTGCTGTACAGACTTAAAAGTCGTTTAAATAATGGAGGCCAAAGGTCCGCTCTTTTATAACATAGCTTTAGTTTGAGAATTTACAATAAGTTCGTTTTTATTCATTTAACCTACTTAGGAGATATTGGTAATACATTTTTTTTGTCCCCAAATCGACATATTTTTCAACTTCAAATGGACGAAAAGCGATGTCATCAAGGAGCATCGAAAAAACTATGTGAGACATAAAAAGTTGGCTATAATATTGAAGCTTCTCATAATAGGTGCAAAAAACATTAACATCTTCAAAAAAATAACCACCTGCATTAAAATATCGGCTTATGATTTTTTTTTCTATAATATTTGTAATATAGAATTGATCATCCAAATTAACAAAGCTCTTATTCTGTGGATTAACCATATCTAATTTATCTAAAGGATAAATAGCTATTCCATTAGTGGATAAAAAATCACAGGTAAAGTAACTGTCAGAATCTTTTACAAAGATTCCATCCTCAATGTTCTCTTTGCGTATACATTCATATACTGTTTCAACTTGACTTTTAGTGGGTTTATTTAAAATCGTAACAACCGCCTGTTTCAGTCCCATTTTTCGGAATTGGCATTTCAATAGTTCTGCTAGATCATATCTTTCGTCCAATTTTTGTAAAATAACAAAGTATATTTTATCAAACCTTGTAAGATCTAAGCCTTGTATTGATTTTATACACAAAAGAAATCCGTCTTCCGAAAAGTTGAACACATAAGGTAAAGTATGTTCATATTCAGGCTTATCTGCTGCTATTGGTACAATAAGACTGGTTTTCATATCATTGATTCTAATACATTTTTTAAATAAGCAATGACCTTATTCTCCTTGGCATATTGTAATATGCGTAAAAAATTCATCAATTGGAAACTTGTGTAATATTTCTCATACCAATCATAAGTCGTATAGTATTTATCTATTTCTTTATCTATTTTTTGGGAAATAATACTTAATCTAACTACATCTAATTTACCATTATACATTAACTGTGACCATTTGTATTTTGAATCCTGACGTATCTTTACCAAATCTATTAAGGGAGATTCTATAAACGAGTCAAGAAAATCAATAAGATAATAATTATTTCCATTAAACAAAATATTAGAGAAAGTCAAATCTCCATGACATTGACCTATCGGAATTTCGATGCAGTTGGGTAACTGATTAAATATTTTCCTACTTTTCTCTAACAAATGAATTATTTGTATATCATTAGCGAGGTAAGGGTTTGATTGGCATTTATAACAAACATCTTCATATTTTTTTTTAATGATCATAGTGTCTATGTTTTGTAATATAGACTTTTCAATCTCAGAATCTATAAATATTCTTAGAGCTTTAATAAAATAATTTATGTTGTCAAAACCTGCATCCTCAAAATAATCAACGAAGTTTTTACTATAGATATACTCCATTTTTATTGTAAGATGATCTTCATGCCTATTTATCTCATAAATTTCGGGAATACGAATGTGCTGATATGACTTTTTAGCTGCTTCGCATTGTTTTTTAGCTTGTAAATACAATCGATTTACATATTGGGGATCAAATGTACTTTTATTGATGTATAACTTTGAACCATTATTGATGATATCAATTTGGCATCCACTATGCCCTTTAACGATTATCTCCATTTACATGCAGTATGTTTAAATTTTACAAACAATAAATTTAGAATCAAAGTAGTATAAAGTCCACATATATTAAAATATATGTTTTACTTCCTTTGATATAATTTTTATTTCCTTTTTTTGTTTACGTGCCTATAAGATCAAATCTTTGTGGAATGAATAAATGGTTGATATAGAATTTGGAATGAGTGTATTTGTATTTGAGTGTTCAATAGTCATTAAGGAAATAAAGATTTTGGGGTGAATTAAAATATGTTACTTTCTGTGTCATTGCCATTTTTAAAATAAGCTCTATTTATTTTTATAAATGGTATGCCTGCATTTTGAGCAGCAACAATACCTACAGAAGAATCTTCAAAAACTACAGCTTCTTCTGGATGCACATTTAGTTTTTCTAAAATAGTATTATAAATTTCTGGATTAGGTTTGCCATGGACTACATCTTCTCCTGAAAGAATAAGAGTGAAGGTATCTTCTGCATCTATATAACGAATGGCATTTATCAGGTTCTTATATCTTGCTGTCGATGCAAGAGCCGTCATTCCTCCTGAAATTCTAAATGATTTCAGCATACAGAGTAGCGGCTTGTTTACAATGAATTCGTTGAAATATAATGGATAATAATTACTTTTTAAGTCGCGGATTCTATTTTTCGTTATTTCATCGCAAATTCCCATGCGATTCATAAAATCATCAAAACGCAGGCCAAAATAGGTGGTATATTTTTTTCTTGAAAAATCAATTTTATATTCTTGAAATGCTTTCTTATAGGCTCTATAATTGGCTTCAAAAGTATCTACTAATGTTCCATCAAAATCTGATATCAATAATTTAATTTCTGCCATCTAAATATATTGTTTAAGCTCTTCGGGTGTCCCATAAGAACGGTATTCTTCTAATTTTGCAAGTTTTACCTGTTCACCATTGTTTAGTAAGGTATTAAATAGTAATGAAACATAAAACTCAGGTTTATTAAAGTGTTTATCAGATAGCATGATGTCTGCAGCATTAAGAAAGCTATTAGCCTTTGAGAAAAAATATGCTCCACAAAGAGCATGGTTGGAAATTACTTCTTTCTCTGCTGTGCGAATAACATTATAATTAGAATCTACTTCTGCATAACTATATTTAGGCAGATTGGAATCAAAGGAAATTAGCATTCCTCCATTGACCTGGTCAATAGGCTTGGATAATGTCTGCTTAATATATTGTATGTATGCTTGACTTCTAAATTCTAAATCACAATCCATAACTACGATAGAATCTTCCATAGAAATAGCGTTACGCGCTTTTAGACAAGTTTCTACCGCACCGCGAGTAGTTTTTGCAACAGTAAAAATACAAGCACTGGGAAGCTTTGCTTTTATTTGCTCATCTATTTGATACTTTTCGATATGTTCCTGACGTACAATAAATGAATACTTCATTGGAATGTTTTCAACAATGATACTATTAAGTGCCCTAAGAAATAGTTCTGTACCTTGTAGTTTAATTAGAGGTTTAGGAGTTGACCAACCTTCTTTTAAAAAGCGGGAACCTTCACCCGCCATTGGCATAATAACGTGTAATGGTCTCATTTCTATATGTGATTAGTTCTAATTAAAAATTGTTTGCATAAAAGTGTTGACAATTGTATTCCAATCATAAGGTAGGTTTTTCACATAAGCATAACCTGCATTAGCCTTTTCTTTCAAAGTCTCTTTATTACTTAAAGCTTGTATTAACAGGTCTGCCAATTCATCTGCATCTTCATTTTCGCAGATATATCCATATTGTCCATTTCCGCAAAATTCAGGGAAAGCAAAACGATTTAGACCTACTATTGGAGTTCTGTTAGCAAGAGCCTCAAGGTAGGTCTGCCCATTGGGCTCATTTAACGCAGGCATTACGTATAGTGTTGCTCTTTGAAACAGTTCAATAGTTACTGATCGTGGTTTGTTATAATAAAATGTAACTCCTTTTTGAGGTTGTAATTGAGTTCCAACTACTGCAAGTTCAGTGTTTGGAATATGCTGTCGAACTTTCTTGAAAGCATCTAATAGAAGATATAATCCCTTAAGTTTCTCATTTCCTTTTCTAAGTATTATTAATAATAAATTGTTATCATAGGATTTATTCTTTTCCAATAGATTGATATTTAATCCAAATCCAACTTTACTAACTTTATATGATGGCAAAGATAAATTCTCAATTAGATAGTTACGAGGCCATTCCGACTGTGTAAATATATGAGTCATTGATGTAAACATGCTATCTTCAGCTTTGAATATGAAATATGATTTAATCCATTTGGATAATTTATCGCGTTTTTTATCATATGGATAATAAGCTTCACGTAAGTGGTGGATGGCATCACAATATAGATAAGTTTTTATGGATTTAGACTTCATATCTATTCCATTCCCCAAAAAAAGAATGCTTATATGGCTCTTCAATTTACATTTCTTAATGTATGATTTTATGTGTTGACGAATAAGAAATTGTTGGATAAAAAAATAATGATTCCTGCATAATGGTATATGGTCAATTATGTTTTTCAAGAATTTCAAAAAACAGTTTTCCCATTTATAAGCATCTAAAGTATATACGCATACACCTCTTGATTTTAGTATATTAATCACATTGTAGGGTGTACCGGACCATGACTCGGGTCTTGTTATATCGTTGTATCCTATCAGGAGAATAGCTTTTCCCATTTTCTTTATATGTATAAAACCTAGTTGAGTATACCTCTAAAAACTCTCTAATAAACTTGTGTCAAAGTTTCCCAATATTACCATCTTAATTAATATTCATTTTTAATCTAACAGGAATATTTAGTTATCAATTTCTATTTTATCCATTTTAAGATAATTCTCCCAAAACTTTGAAATAATTTCTTCTTTTCTACTAATAGAAATCAATCTGTATGCTATGGTATTGAAGATATTTTTTATTTTTTCCTTTATACATGATAGGAAATTATTTTTTTTATCCTCTGTTGAGATAAAGTATATAGGGCATTCTTTTATTTTCAGTCTATTCTTTTCACAATATACTGGAAGCAGAATCTCTGACATGAACCCAAATATTCTTCTATAATATGTATAGGGAGATAATTTAATATGTTTTTCTGTTTCAAAGAGTATGTCAAAAAGCCATTTTGAATAGCCTATAAAAACTTCTTTTGAGGTAATGAACATATTGTATCCTGTTTTCCTATTTCCCAAACTATATTTTTCAAATGATTTAAGATATTCGGGGTGTTTAGCTTTTATAACTCGGGCTAAGATTTCATAATCTTCATTGCATATACTTTCGAAATCTCGTTTTATACACCATGGTAACCTCCATGATTTTGGTAATATTATGTCATATTGCGACATGTACTTTTCAATTTTCTTAAGAGAGTTATTTGTAGCAATGTTTTGAAAATCTTCCTTGGAAACGACATAAGTACTTGTGGAAAATAAGGAGTCTTCCAATTTGAAATATCGTCTATAATGGCATAGTCCGATATCAAACTCTTTTAAATTTTTCCATGCCCAATAGTGAGCTGTTAATTCGCAATAAGACTCATTCCTTTTGCTAATATTATCTCCTTCATTATCTCCTTGAAAATTAAGGCTGCAATTAGAGGTTTCTTTTCCAACCTGAATGGGTATGTATAATTTATCATTCTTTACAAAAGTATCTTTATGCGCACATACTAATATTTTCATTTTTTTCATATCATTCAATCTTTATTTTTAATATTTTTTCTATTATTGGCGCCATATCATAATACTTATATTCAGCCAATCGTCCTCCAAATATTACATTTTCTTCCTTATCTGCTAACTCTTTATATTTCTGATACAAAGAGTTATTCCATTCATCGTTAACAGGATAATACGGCTCCATACCTTCGACCCATTCTGTAGAATATTCTTTGGAGATAACTGTTTTTGGACAATCATATACTTCCTGGCCAAACATTTCAAAATGTTTGTGTTCAATAATGCGCGTATAAGGAATCTCACGTTCCGTATAATTTACAACTGCATTTCCTTGATAATTGGGCATATTATGTATTTCTTCTTCAAATCGTACGGTACGATATTCCAGCTTTTCATAACAGTAGCCATAGAATTCATCTATCTTTCCTGTGAAAACAATTTTTTCAGCAATACTTTCCCAATAGGTGCGATTAGTAAAAAAATCTACTCCAGTCTTAGTTTCAATGCCAGCCAGTAATCCGTCAATCAATTTATTATATCCCCCGATAGGAATACCCTGATATTTATCATTGAAATAATTGTTGTCAAAAACCAGTCTGACTGGCAATCGTTTAATAATGAAAGCAGGCAATTCTGTACATTTACGCCCCCACTGCTTTTCCGTATAGCCTTTAATCAGTCGTTCATATATATCTTCACCAATCAACATCTTGGCCTGTTCTTCCAGATTACGAGGTTCAGTTACCCCATCGGCCTTCATCTTTGCTACAACCTCCGCCTTTTGCTCTTCAATCTTTGCCATTGCTTCAGCAGGAGTAGTAACGCCCCACATCTGGTAAAACGTATTCATATTGAATGGCAAGTTATAAAGTCTACCTTGATAATTCGCTACCGGCGAATTGGTATAGCGGTTAAATTCCACAATGGAATTAACGAAATCCCATACCTGCTTATTAGAGGTATGGAAAATATGTGCACCATACTTATGCACATTAATTCCTTCGATGTTTTCGCAATAGATGTTACCTCCTAAATGCGGACGTTTGTCTATCACCAAACACTTCTTGCCCTGTTTACGAGCTAGATAAGCGAAAGTAGCACCGTACAAGCCTGAACCTACAATCAGATAATCATATTGTTTCATAACGTTTTAGTGTTTTATTATTCTAACAGCGTATTGCAGGATTTCATGAAATAACGTATCCTTTAACATCCATAATACAACAGCGTAAATACTTCCTCCAACAAGTGTGGAAAGAATTAATGTCAGCCATATATCGTTCAACAATAAAGTTAGAGGGAATACCACAACAGCCATTACAAGTGAGGCTATCAAATAATTCGCATTGACTTTCTCAAAAAGTGAAAAAGGAATATAACGGTATCCCCATAACACTTGAATCAATAATACAGTCAGTTCTGCAATAAAGGTAGATATTGCAGCTCCAGTATATGACCAATAAGGAATGAGCAATAAATTGAGTAACAAATTAATAACAGCTCCACCTACCGTACTCCAAATAACTAAATTCTCTTTGCCCAATGGGTAAAGAATCTGAATGCCAAACACATTGCTCAAACCTATGAATACGATAATCGGAGCCGTCCATGCAAGTACCGATGATGCATCGGCAAATTCCAAGCCTCCAAAAATAATTACAATCGGAGAAGCTAACAGAATTAAACCTAAAGTAGAGGGAAGGGCCTGCACTAAACGATAGGATTTACGGGTAACAGCTGCAAACTCATCCATACGTCCATTCTCTACCAAATTGGAACAGCGAGGAAGTAATACTACACCCAATGACGCTACGACACTCAACACAATGTGAGAAATCTTATTACCTGCCGTATAAAAACCTACTGCACTGTCACCCTTCATAAAACCAAGCATTACCGTATTCAAATTCAGATATATGCTGGTAATCAGATTGAATACAAAAATATGAAGCGAAGGTTTCAAATGTCTCCATACCTGCAAACGGTTCCATGGAATTTGCTTTAAAACGATATATTTACGAAGATGAATGAAATTGATGATGTTATTACCTACCGTAGATCCTACTGTAACAAAAGCGTATATCAACAAATCATCTTTGGTCTTAACAAACAGAAACAAGGCCATAGCTGCCAACAGACGGAATATTACTGCTCGTACAGTAATGAACTTAAAATCTTCTATAGCCTGGAAAAACCAGTTTACGCCCAAGTTCGTAAATAGTATAGTCAGGCTCAACACATAGAACAAGGCCAGTTGGGAATGAATTTGAGAAACAAATTCCCCCAATATCCAGACAATGACATAACCACCTAAGCATAAAATAAGACTGAGTAGGGTTATCTCTACTGTAACTGTGTTTCGTTTGACAATATCATCACGGTATTTCGCCACCTCACGGACTGCATACATCGGAATACCCAGACTGGTGAGTAATACAATGTAGGCAACAATCGACTGAAGAAAGTTTACAGCACCTATACCCTCCGGAAGTAATACACGTGCGGCATAAGGAAATGTAATAACCGGAAAGACTATTCCCGTAATTGTATTTAAGAAGTTAAAAACTACATTTGTTTTTAAGGATGCCATAATAAATAGTTAGCGTCCAATTTTGATGTACTTAATAGGGAAAGCCCTAAATATCAGTTAATGATTAATGGATAATAGGGGCATAAAATCGGAGATACTTTGTTCCACTCTGTATGACGAGGTAGAAGAAACATTAATAGCCAAGATTATGGGTAATCCTGTTTCTTTTCAGAACTTCTTTCCCGCTACAATCTTAAAGAAAGTCATCCAGAGAATCTTGATGTCAAGCCCCCAGGAACGGTGCTCCAAATAAAAAAGATCGTAGCGCAGGCGACGGAGCATCTTCTCGATAGTGTCGGTATAGCCATTGTAGGAGGTGACACCCGGACGGATCTGGTAGAGGTAGCGATAACGGGGATCGCGTTCCATAATCTGGTCGATGTAGAACTTGCGCTCGGGACGGGGGCCGATAAAGGCCATCTGGCCACAGAAGACGTTCCAGAGCTGGGGAAGCTCGTCGAGGTGGTGCTCACGAAGGAACTTGCCGATCTTGGTCATGCGTTTGTCCTTGCCGCCGGAATACAGGGCGGGACCTGCCTTTTCGGCATCGAGCTTCATGCTGCGAAACTTGTAGATGTAGAACGGGCGACCGAAACGGCCGATACGCTCTTGCTTGAAAATGGCGGGACCGCCGTCTTCGCGCTTGACAGCAATGTAGCAGAACAAAAACAAGGGGGAAAAGACAATCATGGCGACCAGGGCGGTCAGACAGTCAATAATACGCTTGGTGTTGCGTTCGAAACCATTCATTCCGTCGGGGATGAAGTGGTCATCCTTCTCAATTTTCTCAAAATCTACCATAATAATGAAGTTTTGTTTGAATAGATAGTTTTTACTTGGGCGCCTGTGAGGCGTCCGGCGAAAGAATAGAGTTTAGTTTTATAAAGGTTCGGTTTGGGCCATACCACATAGGGAAAGCTCTTGGGGCACTTTCCTCTTATAATTAATTTGGTAATGACCAATGATTGATGATCAATGGCTAATGGTTAATGGTTAATGCTGGAGGAGATGCTTCGTTTCACTGCGTTCCGCTCAGCATGACAGGCGGAAAGAGTGCTCACTCTTCCGGCTCGCCCTGCAAGTAATCCATCCATTCGGCCAACAGCCGCTCTTTCCGGGTCAGCTTGCGGGGATGCTTCTCCTTGAAGGCTATCGCTTCGTCGATGTATGGAGCAAAGGACAGACGGACGGCATCGGGCATCAGCATCTGCCAGAGCAGGGCGTCAAAGTCTTCGTAGGTCAGGACGAGGGCGTATTTCTGGAGCTTGTAGGGTATCTTGCGCATCTTGCGGGTGATATAGGCGTTGGGGCCGGCGTCGACAAACTCCTTGACAAGTTTCAGCTCGTCCTTGTTCAGGTCGTCGAGCACCAGCTGCGGGTCGTCAAGCAGGATAGCGGCTGCACGACGGGCGGTTTCGTCTTTCTTCAGGTTGGGGCTGATATAGGCGCCCAGCTTGGTGATGATGCCGACAATCTTTTCCTTGGTCTTCACCCGGAGAATGGCCTCCAGAGGAATGTTCGACGTAAAGCCGGTATGAGAAATAGTTACCATCGTTCTCAGTTAAATTCTATCTCGTTCTTCCCGGTTGTCTATCAGCTTATGGTCGATGGCAAGCACCACGGCTTCACGACCTGACGGATTGCTGACCTTGCAGACTTTCCCGTCACCGGAAGCTAATGTGATCACCACTGTATTGGTCTGTTCATCGTCTTTGAGGTAGAATTCCCTTTCTGTGGTAGGTGTGATGCAATCGGTTACTCGTTGCTGATAGCCTCGGAACGCCCAACAGAGTTTCAGATTTTGTACGGCTTGAGGGACTCCCATCATTTTGGTGTTTGGATATATAGCTTATATAGTTTGCCAAACTCTTGTCCGATAATGGAAGAGGTGGTGTCCAGATAGTTCTGGTCGATAGTCCCCGTCTGGGGATTGATGATGTCCTTACAATAATTGTCCGCATCGCCCAGCGAATAGGCCGCTACACTGCCGGGAGCAAGGTGGTATTCCGGCGGAAGTATCCGGTTTACTTTCTCCTGGAAAGTCTCGTTTTGGGCTATCCGTCCCGCCATCAGCGACAGGTTTATGCCCGACAGCAGGTAGGGGCTGTGGGTGGTAATGACACAACTGCTCTGATAACGATTGTTCTTGCCGACAATGTATCTTAATGCCGCAAGCTGATTGTCGGGGAACAGGTTCTGCTCGGGTTCTTCGATGACGTATCCCTTGAAGATACCGTTGTCGATGCAGTAGTCCAAGACCATCAGCATGGGGAGCAAGGCTTGTATGCCGGAAGAACATTCAGTCAGCGGAAGCGGTTTCTCCATACCGGGGATTCGTATGCCTTCTTCTTCCTTACTATAGACATAGGTCAGATGAAGAAAAGGAACGTCGTACACAGGGTGTTCGGCTCTTGCCTTCTCAAAATAACTGATGAAGTTCAGGAGCTTATCCTGCAAGGGAATGCCCGACACCATGACACTGGCCAAATTGCCGGAAAAAGAGGCAGCGAGATTTCTTTCCGCAGGAATGTATAACTGGTCTCCGGTATTGGAAAATGTGGACTGAATGATGCTGGCCCGGTATTGTTGGGTCAGATAATCTTTCAGATAATCTTTCAGTTGCACCTCTTCTTGTTTATCTGACTTTTGCAGGGTATGGGTCAGTTCTTGCAGATCGGACTTTACAACACCGACGAATTTCTTCAGGTTTTCAGTCAATAAGGAAAACAAGAGCGGTTGTAGCTCTTCCGGATCTGTTTTCCCTTGATAGGAAAGTGTGAACTGTTTGTCGAACACAAGGTGAAGTTCGTCTTTCTGATATTCCAGATAGGTGTCTTCCGAGAAGTAGTGATGTATGCCACATTTCTTGAATGAATCAAGATAGGCATCTTCTTTTTTATCTTTTTCTTTGGAAAGAACGGATAAATACCATAATTTCTCTTGGAAGATAGATAACAACTTGGCAATAGTGCTTTTACCTGTGCCCTGCCCGCCGATGAGTATCAGGTATGGCTTCAGTTCTATCTTTGCTTCTTTGACAGGTCCAAAATTTCTTATAATGAGGTAGTTACCCATTTTCTCTAATATATAGGTTCATTAAATCAGTTTTTGACACATGCAAAGATAGTGAAAGGCGAAAGCAATACAAAATAAGCCCGCTTATTTTTA
>ENA-OPMV01000309-OPMV01000309.1-human-gut-metagenome-genome-assembly--contig:-NODE-309-length-11282-cov-2.340162_pt1 | contig 11282 bp, 8 predicted proteins | sample MGYA00241531_ERZ501759 | MGnify/ENA primary metagenome ERZ501759 (study PRJEB25962, sample SAMEA2042555) | human gut metagenome | biome: human gut; feature: human-associated habitat; material: faeces...
GTATCTCCGTCACTTATATTGGGTGTTCCGCCGCCATGCCATCCCGGATGTGTCTCGGTTTCTTTTTCGTCGTGGATATCTCCACTATTATTATCACCGGCATTGTCCTGATAATCCGGAAATTCTTCCAGTGGAAGTCCTTCATGTATTATTTCCATATATTTTTTCCATATATTAAGAGGGAAAGTTCCTCCTCCAAGTCCAAGCACAGATTTAGGCTGGTCGCAGCCAACCCATACAACAGTTGTATAATATTTTGAATAACCTGCTAACCATCCGTCTTTATAATCATTGGTTGTTCCTGATTTTGCGGCTACTATCGCATTTTCAAGCTTTGCCTTTTGGAGTATTCCATGATTTACACCCCATTCCATCATTTTTGTTACCATAATCGAGGCATCTTTTGTGTATACACTGTAACCTTCGCCCGGATTATTTACTATATTTTCTCCTTTTGAATTGGTAATTCTTGATACACATGTAGGATTTCTGTAGGTTCCATTATTTTCAAGGGTCGCATATCCTGCTGCCAGTTCCACAGGCGATACTCCGTAAGTAAAACCACCTACGCTTATCGCCATATTATGCTCATCATCATTTATTTTGGCATAATTCATGGCATGGAGATATTGTATTGCAGTCTCAGGGGTCAGGCTCTCCATTATTTTCCAGGCAGGAACATTTGTGGAATAACCGAGTGCTTCCGTAAGCGTGATAAGTCCTCTGTATGTATCATCTACATTTTTTGGTCCTCCCGGCATATAAGAATCATCTATAATTTCATCCGGCATATGCCCTGCTATAAGGTACGGTGCGTACACCAGAACAGGTTTAATTGCACTTCCCGGCTGTCTATATGCCTGATACGCCCTGTTAAACATATAACCGTCATATTCCTGCGTTCTGCCTCCGACAATAGCCGTAACCAGTCCTGTCTCATTATCTATGCATACGGCCGCACCTTGTAAATCGTATATTCCGTTATCACCTGTGTCTTCCGAAAACTTAAGTTCCTGATTAAGAATGTTCTGAAGCAGTTCCTGTTTCTCCATGTCAATGGCTGTATATATTCTGTATCCGCCTGTGAACAAAGATTTCTGATACTCGGCATATGTTGAATCATACATCTCCTTATAAGCATCCTCATCATCTTTATCCGTAAACTCTGTCCTGAATACAAAACCGTCCTGCTCCATTAACGCTCTCGTTGCACAGTAAAATACATAGGTTTCTACGTAATTATATCTGTCTGTTTTTTTGCTGTTAATCACAATGTCATATTCTATTGCTTCATAATACTCAAGACTGGTTATAAGGCCTGCCGCATACAGCTGTTTCAGAACGGAATTTCTTCTCTCCACGGCTGCGTCATAATTGGTAAATGGGTCATAGGCATTTGGTCTTCTTGGAATACCCGCAAGAAAAGCAAGCTGTGACACATTAAGTTCACTTACCGGCTTTCCGAAATATCCCTCTGATGCTGCCTCGATTCCATAATATCCGTTAGCAAAATATATATTATTGATATAAAATTCAAGAATCTGGTCCTTTGAAAATCTCTTTTCAAGCTCCATTGCTATAAACATTTCAGTTATCTTACGGTTCCATGTAATACTCTGGTCAAGGAACATATTTTTCGCAAGCTGTTGTGTAATTGTACTTGCGCCCTGTCTGATTGAAGCGTGTGTTACATTGGCAAGAGCCGCCCTGATAATTGCGGACATATCTATTCCCGAATGATTGTAAAAATCCTTGTCCTCTATCTGGACAAACATCTTCTTTAAAACGTCCGGAATCTCATCGGATTCAAGATAATATAATTCTTTAATTCCGCTTAAAGCAGATATTTCTTTGCCGTTTATATCATAGATAATACTCGTTTCAGTCTGTCTGAACGAATCTAAAGACACGTTTGACATTATCTTTTTTGCATCTGACCGCAGTTTTAATATTTTGCCAAGAAATACACCTGCAACAATGAGAAGCGTGCCTAAAAGCGTTATAACGATTGCCAATATAATCTTTTTAAGTGTCTTATTTTTTTTCTTTGTCTTGTCTTTCGCCATATTAAATCTCCCGGTTTATTTATGGTCATCCATATATCTGTCCCAGATTTTATTGCCTTGCAGGTCTATCACAACCCCGCCGGTATTTTTAGCAACACTGATACATTCCGATTTGTCTGTATCTATATAATAAAGTCTGCCGTAAGTATATACATAATAATATTCAGTAGTAATATCAAATTCATTGTTAATATGTACTGCGGAATCTGACGGAAATACATACTTCCCGTTCTGCCATGATGTTTTAACAGAACCTTTGACAGGCGGAATAATATATAATTCCTTCTGTCTTTTCTCAGAATTCCCTGTGTATAATTTTGCTTTTGTACTGTCTGATTTTGTATTGCTGAGAAGCCTTTCATCAGTGATATCCACCAAATTATTGTTTTCATCATAGGCAACACGTTTAATTATTATTTTGGATTCGTAAAATTCTGTTCCCGATATATAACTGTCATCATTTTCATAAGTTCTTATAATTTTCAGATTTTCATCCATAATATAAATTCCTTTCATAAGGAATTTTCCTGTCTGGGTTACAATATCTTCAGGTGCCAGTCCGTATACAATGTTATTGTCAATAAAACCGAGAACACGTATTTTCTCATTGGTTTCACATTGTATTGTACGTTTTACCCCATCCTTAAGGTCTATAATATTAATCAGATTATCAACATTTTCTGTCTGGTACACAAGGACATTATTGCCTGACGTCATACAGGTATCAGGCACAATATTGCTGTCAAGCAGCATACATTCCTTGGTCTCATAATTCAAATAATATATCGACCTGTTTCTGTAAAAATATAATATTTTTTTTTCATTAATGTAAGCTGCTTTATCCAGTTCCTCTTTTGTAACAAGATAATTTTCATCTGTAGGAATAAAAGCAAGTTCGGTTATTGTATTCGATGCAAAATTATACATATAAGCTGCGATTCCGGTATTGCCTTCGTGGCTTCCTCTGTTCATATAGCCATATACAACAAAATAAATATCTCCGTTCTTATCCACATCAAGAATCTTTATTCCGTAATTTCTGTTTTTTTCCCTGAAACCGTCCGAGGTCTCTTCATCAAAAGAAAAAACCTTGTTAAATTTATCTCTGTTAGGGTGATAACTCCACAAATTCCCATTTACTACAAAGGCTGTGACCGTTCCTGTTGAATTGCACATGGTCTGAAGAGATTTGTCCTCATTAATTCCCAGATATATATTACGTCCGGATGATATTCCGTATTCAGGTTCAAATATCTGGTTCATAAATCTGTCATAAGAATATACATAAGTAACTTTTTCGCTGACCTGGTTTATTCTGAAAAATTCCGTTACTTCATAATTATAATTTCTGTTCTCATCTTTTGTTGTAATGCAGAACTTCAAAGTTATGGATGCCACGTCACCGTCTATCTCGTCTATCTGGGGATATATTTCTCCCTGCAATTCAGGATTAAGCATTCCGTAGCCTACCTGCGACAATTTACTGTGGATATTAACATGACTTAAATCGGTATTATCGCCTGTGCTGTCAGGCTCCAGCTTTGGTATAAGCTCTTTAAGCGTATTTTCATTTCTTGTATTTCCCGAAAACCATTTAACATAGCTAAGTTTTCTGTCAACATTGGCATTATCTGTCAGCTTAATTCTCGTATAGTATGATGTATCCCCATAATCTTTTGTATTAATACAGATTTTCAACATATACTCTTTACCGGTTTCAAGAAGATTACGCAATCTTGCATTTATATCTATTATGCCGGATTTGTCGGTAAAACTTTCCAGCTTTGTTTTTTCAATCAGCTCTGTTCCGCTTAAATCCCCGACTTCATAAGATATGCCTGAAATATCGGTTCCGTATGTTTTAAGGGCAAAATGTATGTCTCTGGTCGTCTTAACAGGTGTTATAACTCCGTGAAGTTCTGAATAATTTATTTCAGAATTATAACCATACAGATAGTTATAGCCCGTTCCTTCTTCGGAAACCATATATACCACCGGGAGTCCCGCCTCACTCATGGTTCTGGTATCTGTTTTATCTGTTGCACCATCTGTTTTCAATAAATAAGTAATGGCAAAAGTTGCCACAAAAGCAATTATATATAAAGCAATTCTTAACCTTAATATCTTCAATGTAAATACCACCAATTCGTCATTATCTTATTATTTTACAACGTATTTCCCTAGTAATCAAGGTTGTTAATCGGTGTTGCAAGATATATGACTGTTTCATTGGCAGCTTCGTCATACGAAGACGTGACATTCACATTGATTTTTCTACCCACTGATTTTATATATCCTTCAATATTGGATGTATATGCATATATTGTAAAAATATCATTATCCCTGCTTTCTGTTACGATTTTACCGTCAAGTTTCTTTATCATCCTGTCAGCCAGATAACTTCTTTCTTCATAGTTAAGGGCGCCCCTTATTCTTCCCTCAAGATATATGCTAACATTTCCTTTAATACCCTCTGCCGCAAAAATATTTCTGACCAGCTCTTTATAATCATATAAACATTCTGTATTTTGTTTTAAATCCACCATTATCCTCAAAAAATTATTACCATCCCTATTGGCAAGCTGTACTTTTACATATCCGTTATCCGATATTTTTTCACAGTATACTTCCTCTTCACACGATACCATATTGTAATCGTTCATAATTCCTAAGGCATACATTATATTTTTAACGGCATATTCCTTGTCCGTTATATTTCCGTATATGCTGTATTCGCCCTCTCCTATGACTTTTCCCGTCACGTAATTGCAATTTGATGTTGCAAATGCCGTAAATATATCGCTTTTTTTCTCATTCGCTTCACAAATATATCTGACTGCCACCAGACTCCATATAACCATGCCTGCAATTATTCCGGCTTTTTTCATAAAAACACCTCCCAAATGGCTTTTCTGAATTATTGCCATCCGGGAGGTATTTATTCTTAATTTTTTAATGAAATTCGTATCAATGATTTCTTCAAAGCTATTTCTGCTCTCTGAAGATCTATTCCGGACTTATCCCCGGAAATTCTTCTTTCAGCTCTTATCTTAGCTTCCCTGGCACGGTTCTCATCTATCTCATCAGGCCATTCGGCAATTTCCGCAAAAATAGAAATCTTATCTTTCATTATTTTTGCAAATCCGGAATGTAATGCCGCCTTCTTTTCGCCACCCGGTTCATGTATAACAAGAACCCCCGGGGAAAGAATTACAGCAAGGGGTATATGTTCCGGATATACACCGATATAACCTTCTGTTGTATTAAATTCGGCCATTGTTACTTCACCGGTATAAAAATTCCGGTCCGGAGACATAATCTCCAGTTTCATTGTTTTATCTGCCATAGATGACCCTCCTACTTAACTTTTGCAAGTACGTCATCAATACTTCCGCAATTAAGGAAGTAGCTTTCAGGAATATCGTCATACTTTCCTTCAAGAATTTCTTTAAATCCCTGTATTGTCTCGCTTACAGGTACATATCTGCCTTCAAGTCCGGTAAACTGTGTTGCTACGAAGAAAGGCTGTGAAAGGAATCTCTGGACCTTTCTCGCTCTTGCTACTACAAGCTTATCATCCTCTGAAAGTTCATCCATACCAAGAATTGCGATAATATCCTGAAGTTCTTTATATTTCTGAAGAATCTCCTGGACTCCTCTGGCTACCTTATAATGTTCCTCACCTACGATACGTGGGTCAAGAATTCTTGATGATGAACCAAGCGGATCAACCGCAGGATATATACCAAGTTCTACAATTGAACGGTCAAGTACGGTTGTTGCATCCAGATGGGCAAAAGTTGTTGCCGGTGCAGGGTCCGTCAAGTCATCCGCAGGTACATATACAGCCTGTACAGATGTAATTGATCCGTTCTTTGTTGAAGTAATACGCTCCTGGAGAGCACCCATTTCAGTCTGAAGTGTAGGCTGGTAACCTACTGCCGAAGGCATACGTCCCAGCAAGGCTGAAACCTCAGAACCTGCCTGCGTAAAACGGAAGATGTTGTCGATAAAGAACAGGATATCGCGCGGACCGTTGTCACCCGTCTGGCGGTCACGGAACGATTCGGCCAGTGTCAGACCAGACAAGGCTACTGACTGACGGGCACCGGGAGGCTCGTTCATCTGTCCGAACACCATGGCTACCTGCGATTTTTCCACTTCGTTGTAATCCACCTTCGAAAGATCCCAGTTTCCTTCCTCCATGCTCTTGAGGAATTCGTCACCGTAGCGGATTACGCCTGATTCAATCATTTCTCTCAGCAGGTCGTTACCTTCACGGGTACGCTCACCCACTCCTGCAAACACGGAGAAACCATTGTGTTTCTTGGCAATGTTATTGATTAACTCTTTGATGAGCACGGTTTTTCCAACACCCGCCCCACCAAACAGACCGATTTTACCACCCTTCAGGTAAGGTTCCAGCAGGTCGATCACCTTGATACCGGTAAACAATACTTCCTGGGTAGTGGCCAGGTCTTCGAATTTCGGAGGTTCACGGTGAATAGGAAATCCGTCCGTCTTGTCCAGTTCTTTCATACCGTCAATGGTATCACCTACCACATTCATCACACGGCCCTTGATCTGGTTTCCGATAGGCATCGAAATCGGATGCCCTGTAGGAACGACTTCCATTCCGCGCTTCAACCCGTCCGTACTGTCCATGGCCACGCAGCGTACCGTGTCTTCACCGATATGCTGCTGCACTTCAATCACCAGCGTACGCCCGTCGTTACGGGCAATCGTCATGGCATCGTGGATCTTCGGCAAGGCGTGTTCCACGTCTTGTCCTTCTTCAAACTTGAAGTACACATCGACCACCGGACCGATTACCTGCGAAATGTGTCCAACGATTTTTGACATAAGCAATTATTTTAATTTAAAAGAATGAATCATCCATGGTTCTTACCTATTAAACAAACGTCCCGGGTATTTGTTTAAAGTTTGACCATTTCTGTAACGCAAATTTACTGAATAAACTCTCATATATGTAACTCCATGTAACATTTTTTAGACTGATTCCCCTAATAATAGACATAAATCAAGAGATATCGGACAAATGGTTTTACACTTGTTTACACGGAAGCCGGATATCTAAACAAATATTTACAAGATTCAGGGCGTGTGTGCGGCCACACCTACAAAAAAAGCCACATTGCTGTGGCTCTTCTTGTAATAATATGTCTCGTTACACGCGCTTGAAGGTGTAATTACCTTCCTCGGTGTACATTTCCGATTCAAACGTACAATCATACGAAGCTTGAATCTCCTCCTCCGTGTACGACAGAATCACCACCCGTATGTTACGGCCACGGTTGTCCGACAGTGTCAGCACTCCCTTGCTCAATGACCAGTTGAACGACTCACCACGGAACGAAGCGGTACCGTCACTTCTTACCGAGAGCGTCTGTCCCACATGGTCATTCCGGTTCGACTCTTCTTCCGAGTTAGTCCAGTCATTTGCCGTCACTTTCCACGTACCGATAATGTCTTCTCTCGACACTTCCACACCCGTCGGGTCTTCCGTGCTACAGCTGGCCATTCCAGCCACCATCAGGATAAAGCTCAAAAAGAGCCATACATTCTTTAGTTTCTTCATTTTCATTTGGTTTTACAGATAATATAACAATTAATATGCGCCTATGCTATTTTTTCACCCGAATGGAATCCACCTTCCGCCTTACGGCCAGCACATTCAGCACCGATACCAGCAGGAAAAGTCCCCCGGCCGTCAGCAATGCCGGCAGCAGGCTGCCTCCCTGAAAATCGGGCACCATCCGCTGCAGCATGTCCAGATACGCTCCCCGGGCCACGCACACCAGCAGCACGCCCATGGCTGCCACTGCCGCGTTCAGCGCCACCGTGAGCACCTGATACGGACGCGCCACCGCTGCCGGACTGAAGCCTATCATCAGCAGATTCTCCAGCTTCTTCGTGTTCTTCTGCAACAGCAGGTAGATGCTCAGCATCAGCAGGTAGAACGACAGCACACTAATAATCAGGCCCACCGTGAGCACGATGCCCACCACCATCTTCAGGAACCACGTCGTCTTTCCCGCATCCAGCTTGTCGCCTTCCGTCTCATAGCCTTTCTGCTTGAAATACTTCGCAATGCGGTCGTCCGCCGGATTGTCCACTTCCACAATCAGTCGTGAGGGAGCCGTCTCACCGCCGTCACCCAGCGTCGCGTTGGCCCATTCCATGAACGCCTGCGGCACCAGAATCGTGTTCAGTCGGTTGGAGAAACCCACGATACGTCCCTTCATGCGCTCCGTCCGTCCCCGTCCGCTCAGCCGCACGTCCAGCGTCATCATCCCCATCACGCCCTCCGAGAGCTGCGGCAGGTTGCGGCTCTGTGCAAAGCCGAAATTATACAGGTTCAGGTAGTTGCGCGGAATGATGATAGGGATTTCGGTCTGCCCCTCGCGATACGTCCAGCCTTCCAGCCGCACGTCGACAAACTCATCGGGCACCGACTCAAAGAACATCGCCGTAGAGAGCTGCATGCCCGCCATGCCCATGCCGGCCGACACCTGAAACTGCGCCGGAGTGAACGCCCCCGTCCGCTTGGCAAACGGCTGCGACTCCATGTCGGCTATGTCGGCACGCGAGAACGTACCACCCTTGCCCACCAGGCTGCCCAGCGTGCTCACCTGCTTGCTCACAATCACGTAGTCCTTCTTCATGAAACTGTCGCCCTGCGTAAACACCGGCAACACGTCCTTATAAAACTGTATACTCAGCAGCACGATGACCATACCGCACAGGTTGGCCAGGAAGAATCCCGCCAGCTGCGCCACACTGATGTGCTGTCTCAATAATTTCCAGATCATATCCGTCTTCGTTTTAATCCCTTACAAACTCAGCACCCTGTCATACTCCAGCGGCAGGTGCTTGCCGATGGACGTCACAATCACTCCTGCTCCCTGGCGGGCCGCTTCCTCCTTCAGGATGCGTGCCATAATCTGCCCGTTGCCGTCGTCCAGGTGGCTCACCGGCTCATCCAGGAAGAAAAAGTCAGCCGGCTGACACAGCATCCGCACGAAAGCCACGCGCTGCTGCTGTCCGTACGACATCTTGCCCACTTTCACGTCCCACTTGTCGGCGATGCCCAGCTGCTCAAACCAGTCCTTCACCTGCTGCTTGCGGCAGAAGCCCGTCAGCCCGTTCTTCAGCTGCACGTTCTCCCATGCCGTCAGTTCCCCGAACAGGCGGAGCTCCTGAAACAGCATGCTCAGCGAACGCTTGCGGATGTCGGTCCACTGCTTCACCGTGAGTTTCCGCACATTCTCCCCGTCGAAGGTGATAATCCCCTGGTAGTCCGTACGATACCCGTAAATAAAACTGCAAAGCGACGACTTGCCTGTGCCCGACGCCGCTTCAATCAGATACATCTTTCCCTTCTGGAAAGCCACCTGCCGGTGCCACACGTCGGACACGATTCCGTCGCGTCCGGCGAATACCTCCGGCAGGGTTTGCTGTAATTCTATTGTGTTCATTTCATTCAATGAATAATTAATAATGAACAATGAAAAACGAGTGAATGCTCTTCGTTATTCATTATTCATTATTCACTATTAATTATTAACTATCTGTACCAGCTGCTTCAGCGCATTCTCCTTGCGGTTCTTCAGCTGCAACACCATGCGCGCCTTGGTCGGTTCATCCGATTCCACGCTCAGGTAGTCCAGCATGCTCACGTATGGCACCTGCGGAAGCACGGCAGCCAGTGCCTGGAAGTTTACGTTCAGGTAGAAATGCTTGTCCTTCACGTCCTTGGCCCAGTCACAGTCTTTCAGCGACAGTCCCTTCACCTCACGACCAATCAAGTCTTCCTGATTCGTCAGGTAGAAGCGGTCATCTTTCACGCCCAGCCAGAAAGACACCGGTCCGCGACCCATGCCCAGCATGGCACCGTTGGCAGCCACAAACTGATAAGCATTCTCGCCCTTGTTTACCAGGCGCATCTGTCCGTTTGTCATGGCCAGCATCGGTTTCAAGTCTTCAAACGTGCGCATAAAGTCACTGTTCGTCACGTCGGCATACAGGATGAAGCCCGGCTTCATCGACATTTCCGGCATGGCCACTGCCACGTCACCCTTCACCGCCTTGAAGATAGCCTCAAAGTCGAGCGGCATCATCGAGTTGTCCAGCTCCTGACGCACCGTCGGGTTCTCGCGCAGCAGTTCGTACGCCTTCTCACCGTTCACGTTGGCAGCCATCCAGCACACCGTATTGGCCGGGAACGTCTTCAGGTACGTACCGTCCAGTTCCCCGCTCACTTCCGCCTGCTTTTGCAGCAACTCCTTGAACTTGCCACCCAGCAGCGCTTCCACTTCCACCACGGCTTTTCCTTCTTCAAAGTCGAGCGTAGTAAACAGTTTCAAATCATTCAGGTTCAAGTCAGCCGGCAGTCCCATGGTCATCGGTCCCCAATAACTCTTCGGCATGGCATCCAGTGCAGTCACCATTGCCACATCCTCGTCGGCATCCTCTAATTTCTTGAATTCCGGAGTGCCCGAATAGCCCTCCCCTTTCTTCTGGCGCAGCCACATCGAAGCCTGATGCTGCAAGTCCTTCGGGTTGCCGTTGCCCGCCAGCATCATGAACGCATCGTCCGTCCAGGCCATCAGTCCGCCGCCACCCACGGTCCAGCGGCAACCGTCGCCATCGGCAGGCGCCTCACACGCCTTCTGCTCCTGAAGCATTGCAATCAAATCTTCCAGTTTTCCCTTGTCGGCCATGCGCACCAGCACACCGCCCATTTGCATCTGAGAAGCCCCAAAGAAATACACCCGGTCGGTCAGTTTCAGTCCGCTTTCCTCCGGATTCTCCATCAGTTTGTCCACCAGGGCATCCGCATTGCCCTTCAGGCTCGATTTCATCATCTGCCCCATCGACTGCTTTGCCTGATCGTTCAGGTCACACTTCTGTGCCATATCCATCAGGTCGAACGAGAATACAGCAGCCGCATCTTTCGGCAATGCATTGGTGTACGCATTGTCTTCCCCGCAGGCAGACAACAGGAAAGCCATACCCAGTGCCAGGCTTCCCATCCATTTCCATGTCTTTTTCATAATCATTTATTTAAAAGTTACACATCACCTTCATTCCGCGTGTGTCAGGTTCATCAGGTGTACGGCCACCAGCGCCGCCGTCTCCGTGCGCAGACGCGACTTGCCCAGGCTCACGGCCTGAAAACCTTTTTCAGCCGCC
>ENA-OPMV01000312-OPMV01000312.1-human-gut-metagenome-genome-assembly--contig:-NODE-312-length-11271-cov-3.125892_pt1 | contig 11271 bp, 13 predicted proteins | sample MGYA00241531_ERZ501759 | MGnify/ENA primary metagenome ERZ501759 (study PRJEB25962, sample SAMEA2042555) | human gut metagenome | biome: human gut; feature: human-associated habitat; material: faeces...
CCACACTTACAAAAGAGGAAACTGTAAAAGTGCTTTCTTATATTAAAAAACAGCATATTGGAGATACCGAAGCAGTAGAAGAGGTTTTAAAGTTATGGAAGTAGTTCAGTATTTAAAAAAACACAATGTACCAATTAAGTCGGTGGGGTTCAGATACCTCACCGAAGCGATAAAAATGACGGTTGATGATGGTACTTTACCATATCATATGTATAAATTATACAAGCCTATTGCAAAAGACAACTACAACTAAAAATGTTGAGCGTTGCATAAGATATGCAATATCAAAAAGTGACATGAAAGAGCATACCAACTGTCAGTTTATCATTGAAGCAAGTATCCAGTGTAGAAAACCAAAAAATCATGTATGCACTTTGTAATGTTCGATGTCGAACATTTCAAAATAAAAATTGCTGTCTTATCGGCATGACGGAGAGAAAGAGGTAAAATATGAGTTTTGCAAACAAGTATAACAAGGGAAATATCATTTTTGATATTGATATTACTGATTTTAGTTTTATGAAACTGTCGGATATTTACACGAGCTATGGTAAAAATGTGATAAAAGTTGATGGTTTATACATCAATAAAAAAAGTAAGTTTGATCCACATCCAGTAGCAATTAACGTTGAAGAAAAAGTGTTAATTGATTTACCGGAGCACATGACAGAAACTGTAGAGGAAATTCTTAAAGACGGTGAAAGTATTTCCTTAATAAAACGTGGTTGCGTTGGTTTACGTGCTACAAAATATATTGATAAAAAATATAAAAAGACTTGCTACAGTGCGGAATGGGTTGACTTATAATGCCGGATGAAAAAAAGATAATTTCTGAAAATCCAAGGCAACTTTTAGCAAACATGAATAAACGGTTGAAAAGAATGACCGCTTATCTAGGGGAAGAACATGACTCCATTCAAATGGTAAAACATCAATTAGATATGGTTTACGGGTATGAGTCTATTGGAGTTCCAACGTTTAAAGTTGCCGGATTGACAGAAGAAAAGAAAAAACAAATATTAGATATTGCGAAAACTTATCAAAGTTCTAGTTATAGTACAATAACAGGATTCAAAAAATCTTTACAAAACAAAGGTTTTCAGACATTTACAAAAAATATGAGTCAGTCACAGGCTGTTTTTTGGGATTCTGTTTTTTCTTCTCCGTCATGGGGAAAAATAAAGGAATTGTTTTATGAAGATTCAGACAGGGCTGTAGCAACTGCGGAACGTGTAGAACGTTTTACAGAAAATCCATATTCTTTAGAGGACATTTTTTCAGTCTGGATAAGTATTACACAAGAAGATAAACCTAACTTTAGAAAAAGTGTTGATATGGTTATATCACAATGGAATAAACTTGATACGGAAGAAAGAAATAATGTAAATTTTAGAGATTTTGTATCGGGAATTTTAACAAGGACGTAGTTGTATATGTATAATATAAGGGATTCTCCGTTATCAGAAATCGAGTTTCAAAACCATTACTTTAAAAAGAAAAATCGGGCTGATATAGTCAATGATGATATAATGTGTTTTGATATTGAAACTTCCAGTGGGTTTTTACACAAAGATAGCAATACGCTTGAACCATACTTAGGAAAAAGTAAAAAATATTATGAAGATTGCAAGAAATTAGCTATCTGTTATGTGTGGCAGTTTTCCATAAATGATAACGTTTTTTGGGGAAGAACACTAGAAGATTTCAAAGATTTTTTACAAGAATTGGAATATTATGAACCACATAAAAAGATTGTATATATTCACAATTTTTCGTTTGAATTTCAGTTTTTGATAAATGTATTACAATTTGATTATGTTTTTGCTCGACAGGCCAGAAAGCCTTTATTTGCAGAGTGGAGTACTTACCAATTCCGGTGCAGTTATTTTCTAACAAACATGAGTTTGGCAACATGGGCGGAACAAAGAAAGTTGAGTGTCCAAAAATTGGTAGGCGATTTAGATTATACTATTTTGAGAACACCTAAAACTGTACTTACTGATAAAGAGCTAGCTTATTGTTTTAATGATGTGCTTGTTATGTATTTTGGTTTATTACAGTACAAAGAGAAATACGGTCATGTAATCGACATACCGTTTACCCAAACAGGAGAAGTGCGAAAAGAAGTAATTGACCGTATGAACGTAAGTAGCGAGTATAAATACAGAAAACGTTGTATAAAATTGATTCCGGAGACAATAGAAGATTATGCGTTATTATGTGATTGTCTTATGGGTGGTTATGCTCATAGTAATGCAGTACACACGAACGTTGTATTAGATAACGTTTGTAGTAAAGATATATCGTCCAGTTATCCAACGGTAATGTGCTTGGAAAAATATCCCATGACGTACTTTGAGGAAACAATACCATGTAATGATTATTTTAACAATGATAATTACAGTTATATAATAACGTTCGACGTCGAACATTTAAGATCGAAACGTTGGAACACCTGGTTGTCATTTTCAAAATGTTCAAAAATAAAAGGATATTCTCTGGACAATGGTAGGGTATTAAAAGCAGATTATGTACAGTTATCATTGACAAATATTGATTATGAAATTTTTCAATTGTGCTACGATTTTGACAATCTTAATATAATAGATTTTCGAATATCTAGCAATGAATTTCTTTCACCCACTTTTGTAAAATACATATTGGAATTATACGGAAATAAAACCACATTAAAAGGTATAAAAGAAAAAGAGCCGTTATATATGAAAAGTAAACAATATATAAACTCTATGTATGGAATGATGGTTACTAAGAATATAACCGATACAATAGAGTTTGAGGAAGATAGATGGAAAAAAGAGTTGCTCGATGAAAAAAATTTTTACACAAAAATTGCAAGTGAAAAAAAGAAACTGTCTAAGACTTTCGGGGCATTTCAGTTCGGGGTGTGGGTCACGGCATATGCGAGACGCAATTTATGGCAAGGCATTTTAGCTTTAGACTATAACGTTGCTTATTGTGATACAGATAGCATAAAATACATAGATTGTGATACTGATTTTTTTGAAAGATACAATAAAGAAATAGAAATACGTGAAAATATGAGAGCCGATATGTTAGGTATTTCACGAGATAAATTTTGCCCCAGGGATAAAAATGGAATACCACATAGACTTGGAATATTTGATGATGATGGTCAATACAAAAAGTTTAAAACATTAGGGGCGAAAAAATATTGTTATGTTGATAATGACGATAAATTACATATGACAGTATCTGGTGTAAGAAAAAGTGCGGTATCTCAATTACAAGGCATTGACGATTTTAAAGATGGAACGGTGTTCGACGTCGAACACGCACAGAAACTTATAATGACATATGTAGACGATATGCCACCAATTATATGGAACAAAGGTAAATATGATGAATTTTATAGCAATTATCAACATGGTATATGCGCACAACCTACAACATATAGTTTAGGTATAACTGATGATTATGAATCAATTCTGACAATGGTTCAAAATAAGAGAGGAGTGACAAGTATTTTTGAAAGAGAAACAGAAATATTATAACATAAATAATTTGTTATCAAAAAAGGCTATGTATAATATGTTGTTGGGTGAACGTTCGAACGGTAAAAGTTATGCCACAAAGTATGTTGCTTTATGGGAATCATATCACGAAAAAGATATACGAACCAAACAACCTAAAGAGCGTTGTCAATTAGCATATTTAAGACGGTGGCGAGATGAAATAAAGTCTCGTGATGTAGAAGCATATTTTTCAGATATGCCTATTATGGAAATTACTAACGGTATGTTTGAAAGTATACGAGTTTATCGAGGTGATATTTACCTAATACACGAGGAAGAAGAAAAAATAATCGATAGAAAAAAAATAGGTTCAGCTTTTTCGTTGACGTCTGCCACACATTACAAGTCGCTTGCATTTCCCAAAATTGGAAATATCATTTTTGAGGAATTTATAACCGATAGTGGTTACATTGCTAACGAGGTAAGAAGCCTTATGGATATTATATCTACTATAGCCAGACGTGATTACGTTAGAGTTTTTTTGATAGGAAATACAATTTCTAGATTATGTCCGTACTTTGAAGAATGGCAACTCACTCACATCAAAACACAAAAACAGGGTACTATTGAAATATATCGGCAGTTTACAAACCAGTACGACGAAAAAACCGGAGAGCCTATTGTGGTTACGATTGCGGTTGAATACTGTGAAAACACAGGAAGTAATTCCAAAATGTTTTTTGGAAAAAAGTCAGAAATGATAACTACAGGAGTGTGGGAAACAGACACATATCCACATTTACCGGAAAAATTTGAACACTATGATGTTATATATCAAATATATTATAAATATACAAGTTTTAAATTTATGATAAATTTGATAAGGCACAAAGAAACAAAAGAAACTTTATTGTATGTTTATCCGGCAACTAAAAACATACCAAAAAATTGTAAAAGGATTGTCACTGATGATTTCACCTCTAATCCACTAGCAACCTATAACTTGACAGATCTATTAAAATATGATAGTATGATAATGGATATGATAAAAAATAAAAAAATAACATTTAGTGATAATTTATGTGGCACAGAGTTTACGCAAATAAAAAAAGAAAAAGGAGTGTATTAAAATGAGAAGTATTGATGCATTAGTACCACCGGTAGAAAATGATAATAGTAATAAATTATCTGAAAACAATAACGCTACAATTAAAGCTATTGAAGATATGGCAACAACTATGAAAGAGATTGTTGAAAGTTCGACGTCGAACACCACTAAAACATTAGAAACATTTAGAGATGCATTTGATAAAAAGATTACAATGTCATTAAATGACAATGTAAATATAAACAATAACAATGGTTCAGATGAACCGGAAAGAGAGGACAAATAGTATATGAGTACAGTAAACCAGATTTACACCTTAATTAACGAAGTGGCACAACAGACTTTCGGAGAAAGTGCAATCACCGTAAAAGACACGTCAACTCTTGTCGCATTGGGAGATAAAGTTTTATCGTCTGATAAAGACACCGATAAATTTGCTAAATCTCTTGTAGACAGAATCGGAAGAACAATTTTTTCTATCCGTAGATACAATGCAAGTGGCGACGACGGACTTGTAAAAGAACCTTTTGAGTATGGATGTATCGTTCAGAAAATTTATGTTGATTTACCGGAAGCAAAAGAAAATAATGCATGGGAAATTGGTAGTGATTCATACACACCAGTTTTCGCACCAGTAATTAAACCTACAATTAAGCAAAAGTTATTCGAGAAAATGGTAACTTGGGAAATTGATGTGACAATTCCTGATTTTATGTTTAAGACTGCTTTTACTTCTGCCCAGGGTGTCGCTACACTCATTGACGCTATTTTTATTACAATGGATAGTTATATGGAAGTAGCGTTGGAAAACAATAAAAATCTTACTCGGGCAACGTTTATCGCTAATAAATTACATACAGCCAAACCGTGCGGAAAACATAATTTATTGACGGAATATAACACATTAACCAATAACAGTTTGACGGTTGCTAGTTGTCTTAGGGATATTGGTTTCTTGAAATGGGCTAGTCAGCAGATTAACCTTTGGGCTTCTCGTATGAAACGTATGAGTATTCTTTTTAATGATGAAGAATATAAACGTCATACCCCAACCGCTGATCTCGTTGTAAATGTTTTACAGGATTTTGACAGTGCGCTTGTATCTTATCTGGAATCTGATACCTACCACAATGAAATGGTAAAGATTGCTAATACATATAGCACATTACCATACTGGCAGGGTACAGGTACAACTTATGGTTTCGAAGATACGTCTAAAATTCATATCAAACTTGACGAAACAACAACAGTCGAACAGACCGGAGTTATTGCAGTAATGTATGACCGTGACGCAATGGGTGTTACAATCACAAAACGCAACGGAACTACAGAGCGTAACAATCACGACGAGTATACCAACTATTACAACAAAGCGACATATGGATATTTTAACGATATGTCCGAAAATGGAATTGTTTTCTATATTGCAGAAACCTAAATTGAAATCGACGTCGGACTATAAAGTTCGACGTCGAACATTTTTAAAGTGAGGTGACTATATGTTTTTATCTAATTATTGTGACAGTATTAAAAATATAAAAAAAGAAGAAAAAGAGGAAATGAAATTACCGTTATCAATTTCTTATTGGACTGATATGCTTTTTGAAAAGGCAATTAGAATTTTCGAGTGGAGTGGAGATTTACCCTTTCCACAGAAAGAAATTGAAATGCGATTATTATTATATGGTTATTGTGGATATGTAAATGACACAGCCGTGGGGGAAATGGTTTCAATTGGGGGAATGAGCACACCAACACAGTATTGGGATGAATTTAAAAACTTTACTTATGCAGCGGCAACTGCAAAAGGTGGTACTAGAAAAATAGGTGAAGATTGTGTTATCATAAACAATACTGCATTAAGAAATCCATTATATCCAATGATTAAACGTTATGCAAATTTACTAGCGCATACCGATGTATCATTAAAAATGTCTCTTGTAAACTTGCGTATTAAAAATATTATTTCTACAGATTCACAGACAACCGCCGATAGTTATCGCTCCATGTTTGATAAATTTTATAACGGCGATATAGACGCGATACTGGATGATGGATTATTGAAAAAAGGAAACGGTGGTATTGACAATCTTGCATTAACAACTAGCGGTTCGTTGGGTGTGATGGATTGTATAGACGCAAGAAATGAACTATTAAGAATGTTTTTTAACGAAATTGGTGTACGATACAACCGCGATAAAAAAGAAAGAATGATAGAATCAGAAGTTGAAAATGACGAACAGATGTTATTATTAAATATCAATGATATGCTTAAACAACGGAAAAAAGCGTGTGATGAAATAAATAAAATTTTTAATAGAAATATTTCAGTTGAATTATCACCGGAATTTAAAATCATAGAAAAGAAAGTAGGTGACGATAATGCTAACAATTAGTCAATATATAATGGAAAATAGCGCACTTCCTTTTTCCAATTCTGATTTTGCACAAAATGGATATGAGCCGTTGAGTAGTGGAGATTTCCAAACCATGCTCACGGAATGGATAAATTTTAATCACGGAGAATTACAAGTGCGTCCTACAGTTGAAAACTCATTAGAAAAGGACGTTACTACAATTCAGAAAATGGTAGTCAATTTATACAAAGCAAAGAAATATACTTATGAACGCTTGTATAATTCAACTTTACTTAAATATGAACCAATAGAAAATTATGACAGAATTGAAACAACCACAGACAGCACTATAAAAGATACAACTGAAAGTACGGATTATGGAGTGCAAGGTACAACGTCTAGTACGACTTCTAGTAGTGCAGACGGAGCACAAAAAAATGATAATACAACAACAGAAAATATGGAGTACGGAGAAACTACAACCGTTATAAAAGATAAATTAACAAAGTCCGGTAAAGAAAGAAGCACAGACAGTGGAAAAAAAATTTCTGAACATGAAGTTGCACCGTATGACTCCGAAACTTATTATAATCAAGAAAAAACAACTGATTCTTTTGATAGTTATTCTCACGTAAATGAATTATTAGATAGAGTTGATGAAACAAATAGTACAGTTAATGTGCCTACAAAAACCGATAATAAAACGACAACCGTTGTAGAAAACATTGGAGAAAAGACAAACACACAGACCGCAACTTCCCAACAACAGCAACAAGCGCACACAGATACTGTAACAGGAAAAGAAGAATTAACATACAAACATGAAAACCGTACTCATGGAAATATTGGAGTTACCACTAGTCAACAAATGTTAGAATCTGAAAGAGAAGTAGCACTTTTTAATTTTGTTGGAATTGTAGCACATGATATTGTAAAACTAATAGCAATTTGTTTGTATTAAAGTTCGACGTCGAACATTAAGGATGGTGAAAATATGAGTGACATTTTACATTTAAGTGTCTTAACAACTAGAACTGATAAACGTTACCTTGTTAAAACAAGCAATGAAATAACGACAAGAGAAGTAAGACTAAAATCGGGGAGTAGTATTGTTAATCCGATTTTGATAATGAAAAAACTTTCTGATTCTCACATAAGACAATTTAACTATGCATTTATAAAAGAATATCAGCGTTATTATTTTGTAAATGATATTACTGAAATGAATGGAGATCTTATAAGTGTGTCTTTGCACGTTGATGTTTTAAGTAGTTTCGAAAATGATATAAAAGGGTTGAGTTGTTTGATTATTCGACAAGAAAATTTAAACAATCCTTATTTTGTAGATGAGGAAGTAATGACAAGAGTGAAACGGATAAGAGAAAAGAAAAATATTGGTGTAATTGGAGAAAATGTAACTAATTATTATTTAACTGTAAATAACGGGGGGTTGTAATTATGGCATATGTGCACAGTGGAACATTAACACAAACAACACAAAACCTAGATGATAACGGAAATGTTGAGCATATTGACCGAACTATTGTAAATGTAAGATGCGATAACAATAATTGTATAGCTTTAGTTGCGGATAACCTCAATGATTCTAGCAATGAAAGTTGGACGATTATTTGTTATAATATAGAATCGAAAAATAAAATGAAAAATATGAACGGTTCTATAAATGTTTTTAGAGACGATTCCCCTACTTTAACAGATGAAGTGGTTAATGCTGAATCAATTGGTTCTTATTATCGTTATAAAGGCACCTATACAATAGCAGATTTTACAACATCATTTCCAATAATAAATACAACCGAACAACTAAATACATATTTAAAGACGGGAGAATATGCGAAAGAAATAAACCCGAAAACCAATTGGATTTTAGCGATAGATGGTACAAAAAGCCCATTATATAAGTTAAAGTGGAATTGCGCTTCAATATCAGAAAATGATATTGCAAGAGTAAGAATCGGTTTTGGTGGTTATGATGTTATAAGCGGTAAAGTATCTATTCATAAATGGCAGTTAGTAGATTATAGCCCAAGTCATTTTAAAACCAACTATGCTCAAATAAATAACGCAGTATGGGGAGAAATTGCGGAAATAGTATCACCTTTATCAACTTTAGCAACTGTATATATTGCAGTGCAACTAGAATACTATTCCACACCTACTGTACTACCTTCCCAATATTCATCTATAATGTATTGCGAATTATTCAAAAATAAGAAAAATGAACATATGTATGGAGACATTGGATTTCTCGAAAAAGATGATGATGGACTGTATGATAAAGTTACAAACGGTGACAGTTCAACATTTACAGTAAAAGAAGGGGATGAAGGAAGTAAAATTGTGAATTCCGATGATGATGATGGATATTCAGACGACAAAGATAATGATGAAAATGATAATGATACAAGTGATGTATCATCTGGTATTGGTGTACTAACTACAACTTTCAAAATGACAAAAGATAGATTACAACAATTAGGGAGATTTTTATGGGGTTCTAACATTTTTGACAATTTTTCCTTAATATGTAACAATCCAATAGAAAATATAATTTCTTGTAAAAGTATACCATTATCTTTAAACGGTACTACACAAAAAATAATTCTAGGAAACGTAGATACCGGAGTAAACGGAGATAAAGTAAGTAATAATTTTACTAAACAAAATATAGGCAGTATACCAATATCAGAAAAATATCACAATTTTCTTGACTATGCCCCATACACTAATGTAATTATATATTTACCGTATGTTGGTTTTAAAGAATTAGATACAAATTTAGTAATGGGAAAAACATTAACAATTTCTTATACAGTAGATATTATCACTGGTGGTTGCCTATGTCAGATAAAATCTAACAATGTTAAGTTATATGAGTTTAACGGCAACCTTGGAATAGATATTCCAATAACTGCAAGCAATAGAGCGCAAGTGGAAGCTGGATATATTTCTAGTGGTATTGGAATTGCGTCTAGTGTAGCAAGTGGAAATATAGTGGGTGCAGTAACGTCACTTATCAATAGCGCGGAGTCACAATATCATTATGCTAGTACTTCATCTCCTAATCCTATGTGTGTCGCAAGCACTAATAGGACTTGTTACGTTATATTAGACAGACCTACATATCAGACTTTAAAATCATTTAATCACACGAAAGGTAAAAAATGTTATTTAACAAAAACTATCAATACACTAAGGGGGTATACAATATGTGATGAACACATAGACTTATCTGGTATACGTGCAACGGAATCGGAAAAAGAAGAGCTTATAAGAATTTTAAGTAGTGGCTTTTTCGTAAATTAAAATAGGGGCATATGCCCCTATTCTACTTTTTTAAGATTTCCCGATTTTGCTAATGATAATAATTTAATGTTATCAGATAAATTTCCAGTATAATTTTTAATGCTGTTAACCTCTGCTAATGGAATCCGTTTTTTATAATTGCCGTAAAACTTTGAATTGACGCCGATAGAAGATAAAACAATATCTATATCCTTAGAAGCACCGTTGTATTTTGGGTAAAAGTTCGACGTCGAACATTTCAAGAAAATTTCTCTTTCTCTAATTCTTCTTTTTCGTAAACCATTTAAAACTTTTCCGCCGGACTTAATGTATAATAACATTGCGTCAGCTATTTCTTTTTTAGTTCGTGTTCCTTTTGCAGTCAACTGATCAATGTTTCCGACATTGTAAGCAAAAGACACCAACGCGTCAAACTCATTTTGTGTAAAATTATAACAATCGTTATATTTCATAACCTTTGATTCGAAACGTTTTACATCATTTTTCAAAAGTAATAATGCTTCTTTTTTTGTTATTGTTTGATTTTCTTCTACGTCTTTTCCATAATGACCGTAACCGATTGTGTAATATCTTTCAGTTTTAACTGCTTTAGTTGCATTAGGACAAAAGCCCTCAAAAGAAATAATTAAATTTAAACCTTTTTCACTTATTTTCATTATTACCACCTCTCAATAATTCATCAATTTTATCAACCAACTTTTGAATTGTTAACGTTTGTTTTCCTAACTTTTCAGTCAATTGTGTAATTTCTTCTTTATGTGTTTTTGTAAGTTCTTTTACATATACGGCTAAAAAAGCAACGCACGCAATAGGAAAACCTACGTTCTGTACTAATGTTATAAAATCCATATAGTAGCACCTCTTTTCTATACTTTTGTAATAACAATAACATAACTATTATACAATGTCAATATTGTATTATCGAACTATAACAATTATATAAAATCTACACTACTGCACCATATTAGCACCACACCGCACCAAC
>ENA-OPMV01000320-OPMV01000320.1-human-gut-metagenome-genome-assembly--contig:-NODE-320-length-11102-cov-7.747262_pt1 | contig 11102 bp, 9 predicted proteins | sample MGYA00241531_ERZ501759 | MGnify/ENA primary metagenome ERZ501759 (study PRJEB25962, sample SAMEA2042555) | human gut metagenome | biome: human gut; feature: human-associated habitat; material: faeces...
ATTAGGGATTTCATTCATTTCTATGGTTCCACTTTGTGATTCGTCTCCTTTTTGAGTCATTATTTTATCAAAGAAAAAAAAATAAAAATTATATAAAAATAATTTATAAATGTAAAGAACTCCGTTTTAGTTCCCCCCAAGGATTAGAATCTAAAATCTTCACTTTCAAAATTAATAATCTCGCAATCAAATCCTGCACTAATCTCTGTTGTATTATTTTCTTTATCAACAATTATTTCATGATCTCTAACCATCTTATCAATATTCTTATCATGTAATATATATGCTTCTGATTGATAATACATAATTGTTTTTCCATTAGCTGTAAATTTTTTCCAATCCAATTTAATAGATATATATTGTATTGGTGTATCTTTGCGAGTATGCCATCTAGAATTACTTGGTTTAAATAAGTTACGATTATATGATTGTTTAAATTTTATAATTGGTTGATCACCTGTTAAAGATATAAGTTTCTCATGAGGTATGAAAGCATATTTACGTTTAGGTATTATGTCTTTATTTTCATCACCCTCCTTCCATAATATTAAACCAATAATTTTGGTACAGATTTGATTGTAATCATCTCTATATGCATCTTCAGGATTAAAGAATGCATAAATGTCTGTAACATCTTCAAACCATGGATTTAGTCTTATGAAAAATTGAGTAAAACCTGTTGGTGAATAATATGAGCGTGGAAGACGATTTGCTAAATAATCCTTTCTTAACTCTAATTCCTTCTCTTCTTTTGTTTGAGTTTGAGCTTGTGTTTCTGTTTGAGCTTGAGTTTCTTTGGCGTCCATGTCTCTTGTTCTTATTTTATCAAAGAAAAAAAATTAAAAATATATTTACAAAAGACGAATTTACAAAAGTTGAAAAAATATAAAGGTGAAAAATAAGAGGTGAAAAATAAATGAAAAGGGACTTCGTTAAAATACAATAAGGGACTTCGTTTTCGGGCTCCGCCTTAAGGAGTTCCTTTCGGGCCGAAAAAAAAAAATAAAAATATCTCTTATATAAATTTCAAACATTTGATTGGGTCATCACTCTTTGAACATATATCTTTTAATTTCTTTGACATGTGATAAAAGTATGTACCATCTTCATTTTTACCTATCCATTTTTCAGCAGATTTAACATACACTTCAGTAAATATGTGTTCAACTTTAAATAACCCTAATTTTTCACCTATCCAATTCTCTGATAATAATTTCTTGTAATCATTCTCATATATAAGTGCTGAATCAGTTTTACTATATAGAACATTGACTTTATTACAGAGTTCTTTCATTTTTGCATTAAATGTGTTGAGAACTGAACGTGCAAATTGTGGATATGAATAGCTTTCAACATATGGATTTATACGGTCAACATAACCTGGACCTGAATGACCTTGATTGTATTTGTATTTAATGATGAATGGATCAAATTTCTTAACATATTCATCAACATCTTTAACAAATCTATGTTTAATTAATTTTGGTTTCTTCATTGAATAACCCCAAGAACTATTCATCATATATTTAATTGTTGTAGCTAATTTATCCATTCCAATTTTTTTAGCTTTCATGCGAATATCATAAAGGTGTTCAATGAGTTCTTTAATTTTAGTGTTTTCTGATTTAAAGTTTCCATCATCATCTGGCATTCCTGATGGTATAGATGTTACTGAACTCATATATGCACCTGCTTGATCAATATAATAGAGTTTGCCTTTATAATGACCTTCACTCCATATAATTTTAGGGAACTGTAATTCACTTCTTATTTTTTGCGACACATTACCACTAAATTCATATATATCATCTAAACAACCATATTCATACATTATTTTTTGCATTAATTCACTAAAATGATGATATAATGAAACGTCAATATTATGTCTTAAATTTAGTGAATCAACAAGTCTTTGCAACTCGTGAAGGCGTTGATGAATTTCTTCGTCTTTAACATCATAACCAAACAGGAATTTATTTGGTTTTGAAAATGTTATTGGAATTCTCTTTTTATCTTTAATGTTAATTTGACGTATAGCTTCTTTGCATTTAACTGTGATTGATTTATTCTTTCTATAATCTCTAAATAACCCAGAACATTCATCATATTGTAGGTATCGTTTTTCTTCATCAGTCATTGGTTCTAGTAATTTATTTTCAATCATTGCATCAATTATTCTATTTATTGTACATCCTTTTTTAGAGAATTCATAACGATTTTTGTCTAGTCTGCTTAACATCATTTTTCTAGGGTGATTCACAAAACGTTCATCATTGTTTATTTTAGCATAGTTTTTAACATAGAATACTGTAGCGTTAACATCTTTGTCAAGTATATAGTGATCTTCAATGATATGTAACTTAAGTGTTTTCCCATATTTTTCACCATATTCATTTGTCGATGTTTTACCTGTATCGTAATGCACTCTACAACTTATGCGAATGTTGAATAAATTAGATATATGCTTTAATTCTTCTCTAGGTATTAATTTTGTTTTAAGGAATGATGATAATAAATTTAATTGTTCATCATCCAATAAACCAGATGAACGAAAAGCAGTTAATAAACATGATTCTCTAATTACTTCACCACGCTTGTAAATGCCATAAGGTGTTAAATCGATATCAGAATTATTGTAGTATGGAAAGAATGCACCAACAATTCTTTTACCTTTACTAATGTTTCTGAAATCAAATGCAATTGACTTAAAATTAGATAAACTTTCAAGTATTGGATCACCACTATCATTAATTTCATATTCTTTGTCTTCTAATACCCAATCTAACATATCAATTGTATTTTGATTTACTCTAGCGTATTGTGTATGACCCTTTTTATCAACGATTGTCATGATGATATCTTTATTGATTTTAGGTGCAGCAATTTTCATAGCATGTGATAATGCGTATAAAATTTTGACCATATTATCAATTGAATTCTTATCATCATTTAGTGTGAATGGTTGACCGTGCATTAATTTCTTTATTATTTTATTTGACATTTTCATAACACCATTTTTAAATTTATCAGTCTCTTTCATAAAAAGTTTCCCAAATTTTTTACTATATCTTTCTAGTCTTGATTGGGGTGCCTCTTCATCGCTTAAAGGGGCGTTCATCAAATCGTAGAAGCCGTCTCGAGTACGCGGACCATCATCACTAAGTTGCATATTCATCAAGTCAATAAATCCATCTCTAACTCGTGTCTCATTTTGGCTAAGTTGCATATTCATCAGGTCAATAAATCCATCTCTATTTCTGGGTCCATTTTCACTAAGGCCAATATTCATGAGTAAGTCTTCATCGTTATCAGCTGGCATTATTTGTCTATTTTTATTTTTAACTTGATACATTAACATTTTATACGTCATATCAATATAATCATTATTTAATTGATCATATACGCGATAATGTGTAATGTTATTTTTGTAGACGAAATTTGCAGGAACTGTGTAACCGTATCTTTCAAAAGTTGCTTTAACTTCTTCAGTGCTTAATCTTTTTGGCATGTTTTTACGTAAGAAAAAAAAATAAAAATAATGTTTTAAATTTTTGCAGGTATGATAAATTTTGTTGAAAAACGCCTCTCAAACAAAAATTGTACAACATCTGGATATGAATATTTTAAGTTATATATTTCACCATCTTTCTTAACCATGATTCGATTAACAACATCATATTTATCACCTTTACCAAGACAACCCTTACATTCATGATCATCTTTCAAAATAGTTACTTCATCAGCACTTGTTAAATATTTGACCAATAAGGCTAATTCTCTCTCTTCAGCAATTACATATTTATTAATGATTAGTGGATTATTTTGAAGTATATCGACACATAACACTAAAGCTTGAATTAAATAGTCTTTATTCTTAATTATTGCCTCCATATTACTCAAAGTATCATTCGCTGTATCTATTGACCTTTCTTTAACCTCAGGCGTATCATAAGGGTTAGATGCGGGGATATTACTTGACGGTGCATCATAGTGACACATCTGTGGACTAACTACTACATTAACATTTTGACTTTGTTTTGCGGAACAATAACCTAGATCAGTTTTTGCTAGGAAACTTCTTGAGCAAGATAATACGTTACTCTTTGGAACACTCATTTTGAAATAATAAAAATAATTTAATTTATTGTTGTAAAAATGACAGATATTTATGAATTTATCCAAAAATTAAGGTTATCACATTTCATCGATTCTAAACAATTAAGGTTCATTCAACGTATTGGTTTTTACATTAATGATCTAGTGGTTTATAAAATTGCAGTTGTCGTAAATCCATTAACGTTGAAAAAATCGTCGAAATATCAATTACCTCAACACTATAATTTTCACTATGATGATTTTGAACATGTAAAAATAAAAGAACCATTTAAGGATACATCTAAAGGAAGATATATATTAATGTATGAGGTACCCAAAAATGAAATATATGTATGTCAAGGAGAAGATTATTAATTATTTTTATTTCATCGCAGCACGTGCACCAAGAATTTGTTCTATAGATGCATTTGTTATTTCAATTTGACTACGACCAACTGGCTTAACTGATCTAATTTTAAGGAATGCATCTTGATAATAAATGCCTGTTGGAAGTGTGAATTTGACCTTTTTAATTGCTGTATTTACTTTACGTTCACCAGCCAATTCAACCTGTACTGTGCCAACTGTTGATATGCCACCCATGAAATCTTCTGAATCTGCAAATGGAATGCCTATGAAGAAATTAGAGTTATCACCACCATTCCAACACAATTTATCAGTCGCAACACCTGCATCACTATAAACTACCTTATGATAGTATGGTTGTGTAGATGTTAAAATATCTTTTGAAATTGATGATAACAATGAATTATTAATATTTAGTGCATCAAATAGCATATTAATGTGTCTTTGATCATCGACTGTGTTAAATAGTTCATTTGGATAGAATTTACCATCAATATTAACTGAGTAACTGATTTGTGGATTAATAAAACAAGTTCTTGAATATTCGCCTTGCCTGAACACAATAAACATAGTATCACAATGCATTAAACCAATTGTAGCAGCTGTATTGTATCTAACTGGAACTGTTGAATCTTTAGCCTCAACCATGTGTTGTGTGAAATCTCTAATTTGAACAACATGAATTGGGAACAATAAACCAACTGCTGCATATTTTAATGCTAATGCGCTATCAACTTCAGCTCTAAGCATATATTGTGCTAATTTAATTTTCACATTTTTAGTTACTTGATTTACACCTATAAATTGTTGTGATTTTGGTGCATAAGTTGTAGCATTGGTTCCAGATGTTGTTGTTGTCGCTGTAATATTATTGTAAACTGTTTCACCAATATTTCGGAAACCTAAATCATAATCATAATCATGTTCAATTTCATCCTTAAACTGGAGAAATGATTCACAAGATACAACAGGAGCAATAACTAAATTTCTATATGTTGGTAAAATTTCAATACTTAATTTACCTGCCCAATTAGGGAAGAACCTTAAATTGAACAACATTAAGAAGAATGAAATAGGAATTCTCAATGGTATTTTAACTGTTATTTCTTTATCTGCTGTAATATTCGATAAATCAATATATACACCTGGAACTAGTGGATTATGACTGCGAATTTTATCTATAGTAGCAAAACAGTCACTACCATTTTTAGCTTCATCACTCAATGAATTATATAACATGAACCATTCATATCTAGCGTTATTAACATCTTGTAATTTCTCAGTGTTTGTAAATATACGATAATGATCAATTATATCAGCTGAACATTTATAACCAATGTAATATTCTTTGAAAACTGTATTTGTTTGTGCAGGAACTTTTAATGTAACTTCTTGATCAAGAGTAATGAATGAATTATCTAAACTAATGATTTTAGTTAATCCACAGGAAACATCTATAAATGTTGAATCACCTTCATTAATATCACCTACATTTCCATATGAAGTTGCAGTTGAATATTCATAGTGTCCTGGAACAATTTCACTAACCGAAAGAGCGTTATCAATACTTTCATACCAATCTTGTAAAGTGCCAGACCATGCGTCAATTATGTCTGGTTGTTGATTTTGTGGAGCAAACATTTAATACAAAAAAAATAAAATATACACTATGAAAGAGCCCAATTATTTTCTTTAAACTCATTTATAGTTTGATCCATATTATTAATTATCTCTGTTAAATATGGAAGTGTTTGAAATGAATAATGATTTCTTACATCTTCTAATTCATTGTGCTTTTTAACCATATAACTCCACACGTTTGGATTTTGTGCAATTCTAGCTTCCAACGAATCAACTAAATTACGTCTATTCTCAAATGAATTTTTATAATAACCCATTTGTTCTATCAATATTTTCGCTGCAGGTACGCCTGTTCTATAATCTGTAAATTTATCTGTAAAGTTATACATTTTAGCTGCCACACTATTTGCTGCTTCAGCCTTTTGTAATTGGTCCAATAAATCACTATATTCTTTTATTGCATTATTTGAATATTCTGTTTCTACTATCTTTTGTTTCATTTCTGCTAATTCTTTTGCGTTTTTAAGTCCATTATCCTTTATGTATTTATTTTGCGCATTAACGACGAGTGATTCTTGATATACCTCCATCGCCCTTTTAGCTAGATCAGTTTTCTTATTTATTTCTTCGATATCCATTCTTTGAGTTGCTTCATACTCAATTGCTTCTTTCATTTCATCAGCCAACTCAGACTTATTATTTATTTTTTCTAACCTTTTTTCTGCTCTCACTTTCTCAATTTCAGCCTCATGCATCTTTTTAGTTTGTTGATCTAATAACTCTTTATAATGATTTGTTTCAGCTTCTTTTTTGTTAAATTCTTCTTGTTGTTTCTTGAATTCCATTTCTTTAACTATTGAACTTTGTATACTTTCTTTTAGCTTGTTTTGCATCTCTGTCCATTGCTTTTCAGAGATTTCTGGAATATTGGCATAGTTTAGTAATACTTCTCTTCGTTTTTTATATACTTGATCTTTCAATTCAGAATCAAATTTTTGCTTCTCTAGTTCAAGTATGTATTTTTTATGGTTATCAGCTGACTTAACAAATTCATCAGTTTTTATCAATTCATCATATGCTTCATTTTCACTTTTTAGCCTCTTTATTTCATCTTCCAGCTGTAGATTATTATTGTAAAGATCATTGTTTTTAATTTGATTATTTAACTCGTTATTCTTTTGCTTTATTATCTCTAATTCTCTTTTCAATTTAACATTTTCTTCTTGTTTCTTATTGAGTTCTTTTTGTCGCTGGATTTCTTGTTCTGTAACTTCATTCTTTTGTGTTTGTATATTCATTTTATGCTCATGTTTTACGTTTTGTAATTCTAATTTGTTCTTTACATCATTGTTTTCACGTGTAGCATCTTCCATAAATTTATCACTCTCAATTTGTTTCTTTAGTTCACTCAACATGTTCTTATTCTCTTTATCTAATCGTGCACGTTCACTGATGATATCTTTTTGTTTTTGAAGTTCCATATCTATTTGTCTTTTATATGATTCCATTTCTTGATTCTTCTTTTCACTAGCCATTCTCATCATTAATAATTCTTCATGATTATTTTGTGCTATATTATTTGAGGCTGAATTATTTGCCATCATAAACCTCACAAGGTCAACGGGTGGTGACGCTTGTGCTGGTGCTTTTCTTAATTTTATTGTTCTACGTTTCTTTCTTAATCGTTTCAATGCTTTACGACCCATTTAGAATAAAAATAAATTTACAAATACGATATATATGATCTCCAGCCTTTTTGTGGTAATACTCTAATGCCAGCCGTACGATAACTTGGTTTAATATCTTGAGCTGTATCTTGAGCTGTATCTTGTGTAACGTCTTGTTTTGTCTCTTGAGTTGGTTCCCGTGTTGGTTCCTGTTTTATTTGTTCTTGTTTTGTCTCTTGAGTTATTTGTTTTTCTTCATCTACATCTTCATAAATATCATATTTTAATGTTTTATATTTCTTCTTTAATTTCTTTTGTTTAGTCATGAGTTTGTTAACTTGATTATTTAACTCTATAATATGTTCCATCATTATTTGTGTATCGCTCATGTATATTTTATTTGGCGTGGGTGTCTGATTGTTTTGTGTTTGACTTATTAATCTACTTGCAACTGATTGTGTTGGTGTCTTGTTTTTCTTCTTCACTATTCTTGTATTTCCATTTTTAAGCAATATAACGTCATAGTGTTCATTAGGGATACCATTACGTGCATCTGTAATAATTTTTGCACGTTCTTCAAGAGTTAATTTACTTATATCCTTTACAACACTTACTTCTTGTTTTTTCTCTTCTATCGGAATTTCAATCTCTTTAACTTCATCAGTTGCTTCATTTGTTGTTTCATTTGTTGTTGTTTCTGTTTGTTCAATTTCGGACATTTATAGTAAAAAAATAAATTAATCATTGTCACATTTTAGGGCCCATGTTTTGCATATATGGTAGTTTAATTCTTCGCGATATATCATAACCTGAATTTACCCATGGCATAGCTTTATCAGATATCTCTCGACCTTTATCAATGACTCTACCTACAGCTTGATCACCTCTATCTACAATGTTTTGAATTTTATCTTTTATTTTAGAATTTGGTAACATATCTACAACACCTTTAATGTCACTTGAAACTTGTTCTTTCTTTTGTTTTGCATTGTTAATAAATCCAGGTATTCGTTGTGCAAATTCAAAACCTTTCTTAACAAATGGTGATACTTTACCTATAATTTGTCTTCCTCGATCAATAATGTTTTTGGCCAATCTACCGCCACCTTTAAAAACTTTGGCAATACGGCCTACTAAACTAGCAATTCCCATTTTAGGTATAATAAAAAAATATACTTTATTAATGTTAAAAATGTCAAATATAAAGATAATGAAGAAACGATTGAAAGATATACGTGTTAGAAAGAAGGTAATAAAACCATATATGATAAAGATATATTCAAACATGTTAAATACTTGGTTTCATGATTTATATGATAATTTACCTGATCATGAACCTAGATATTGGCACGTGTTCATAGGTACAAATAATAAATATGGTGTTGCATTACCCTTGAATGATAAAAAAGCATCATCAATACATAATACGCTAGAAGAATTCATTAATACATATCATCCAGCTAAATTAACATCTGATGAGGAACCTGGCTTTTTAGCAAACATACAACTTTTGAAAGATAATGATGTTACTATGCATATTATTCAAGACAAGAATCATTCATCATTAGCAGTCATTGATAGATTTATTAGAACAATTAGAGATATGAACACACCATCAGAAGAATCAAAACATCAATCACATGAAGAGAAATATAAATTCATCACACCATATAGAATGGAGAAGATTTTAAACACATACAATAACAAATATCATACAACAATTAAATGCACTCCACAAGAAATGTTTAATGATCAAAATTTAGAAAGAGAGTATATATTGAAATGTATGGATAGAAGTGAACAGCAGAAACAAATTAAAGATCTAACATTGCCAGTTGGTTCATTTGTTAGAGTCATATTACCACGACATAATGGAATCACAAAGAAACGTAATCAAGTAAGTAAAGAGTGTTATCAAATAGATTCACGCAATGGTAATATGTACACGTTAATAGCTAAAGATGGAACAGTAGTTACGCGACCTCGTTTCAAACTGTTGCCATGTACAGATCCTCACGTCAAATTTGCAAACACTATACCAGGTAGGTGGAATGGTAATGTTGAAAAGATATTAGAGTATTATCCAAAGAAACACAAGTATAAAGTACAATTTGTTATACCAGGTGAAGAACCATACATTGACATCATACCTGCATCATATTTAAGAGGTGCAGTTCCAACACGTATGAGCAAATTAGAGAAGGAATTCTTTGATACATAATTTATTTTTACTCCATGTCCAAACCCCTCAACCCAACACCCCTAATTCTTGACAATTCTCTCCGTGGCCAACTTAAAATGGACACAAAAAACACATCTATACCCCTCAACACAACACGTCTAATTCTCATGTATAAAGTTGGCCAAGGTGTCCGTGGCCAAACCATAAAATCAAAAAATGGAAGCATACAACAGTCGAGACAACATATGTAAATTCCATGATTTCGTTCTTGGCCATGGCCACGGAAAAATGGCCAAAATCAGAGAGACCCCTAAAAAAATAAATTTCTTGCTGAGTATAAATTCTAAATGGCCTCCTAGATCAAAAAGTTGCTGTTTTTAAGGGGGTATGAAAACCATGATGAAAAACGTGAGAGGGCCTGTAGATCAAAATTATGTCAAAATTTAGGGGGTAACCACTTGACGTGTCTATGTAAAAAAATGAAGATTTTATCTACAGTTTTATACGATAGTTAGAAAACGTAGAAATTATACGTAGAGCATGATTTTAGTATATACCCCCAATTTATAACCATTTCAAATTGTCCGCTTATAACCATTATCAAATGTCCGTACACGCTAAAATTGACCCCATTTTTCATGCATGGTATACATACATAAAAAAAAATTTATAAAAAAAAATTAAAGTGAAAATCGCCATTGAAAAATTTTGGTGTGTGAAATATTATAAGGCGCAGCCTTATAATATGGAACACACACTGTGATGGTATTTTTTGAATGCCTTCTTTCAAAAAGTCGACGCCCCTTTCAATTTATTTTGACTTTTTGTATACGAACAGAAAAAGTCGAGCAAAAATAAATTTGAAAGAAAATATTAGCATTCAATTTATATTTGATTATTTTACATTTTGATGTCATTATTTTTGTATATAAATATTTTTGACAGTAAGATTCTATTGGTTTTAATCGTATTTTTCGCATTGCCGCCTAGTTTTTCCCGCGAATTTTTGGTGTTTATCAATTATTTGAATTGCCCTTCAATTGATTCTATATGCATTTAATTTCTTTCAATTAATTTCAATTATTATTTATAAAATATAAAATAAGAGTATTACTATAAATATATGTATTCATTATTTAATTTTATATATTTCGATTATACAATATATATGTAATAATATATGATAATATAAGAAAAATTTAAAAATAAAA
>ENA-OPMV01000321-OPMV01000321.1-human-gut-metagenome-genome-assembly--contig:-NODE-321-length-11095-cov-2.369746_pt1 | contig 11095 bp, 10 predicted proteins | sample MGYA00241531_ERZ501759 | MGnify/ENA primary metagenome ERZ501759 (study PRJEB25962, sample SAMEA2042555) | human gut metagenome | biome: human gut; feature: human-associated habitat; material: faeces...
GTGGTTGGTGGTGTCCACGTCACCATAGGCAGCCAGGCAGATGTCGCACTTGGCCTTGTCCACGCAGGTGGCCGTGCCGCCGATGTGTCTATCGCAAATGATGGTGCTGTCACGGTTCATGGTGCCCTCCAGGGTGATCAGGCCGTGGTTGGTCAAGGTGATGTCGGCGGGAACAGTCAGAGTAGTGCCGGCGGGAATAGTCAGCTTCATATCACTCTCCACGGTCACATCGCTTGGGATGCTGGCATTGCCGATGACCTTGCCAACCTTTTTGTTGAAGAGCACACTGTCAGCAATGCCGTTGGGATCGCTGTCAAAGGTCTCGGTACCGGTGGTATTGATCCAGCAGCCGATGACCTGCACGCCATTTGTGGCACTTATGCCATGGTAATCGAAAGGAGCCTCAGCGTCAATGATGCTGTTGTTCAACGTGATTGTATTCCAGGAAAAAATGGCTACATCATTCGTACCAACAGCCTTGATGGTGCTGTTGGCAATGGTCACACCAGTATTGCCAAACAGCGCAGGATAATAGCCCGTGGCCTCCACGGTGGCGTTGTTGCTAATATCGATGGCAGCGTCACTATACACGCCATTGCTGTTTTCGCTCTTAACAATGAGCTTGCCGCCATTGACGGTAAACCTGCCCCAAGTAGAGATAGCCTCAGCATAGGCCGTGGCCTTGAGGGTGGCGTTGTCCTGCAGTGTGATCGTGGCACCTTGGAAGCACTCCAGACCACTGACGGAATACGGTGAGGCAACGCTGGCGTCGTCCTGCACACAGTAGAGACTGGCGTTGTCCTTCAGGGTCAGGGAGTGGGTTATGCCGTTTCCCTGTCCCAGCTTCAGGACAGAATAATCGCCGCAGCCGGTGTAGGTGACCTTGGCGGAACCGGCCAACTTGCAGTTGCCTTCCCACTGGCCGCATTTGGTGCTAGGCAAGTTGACATTGATGGTGGTGTCCTCAATGTACAGGGAGCTAGGATTGTTGGTTCTGGTGGACTGGGTCACACCCATATCCTCCATGTTCAGCGTACCGGAGCCGGTGATGGTCAGGCTAGCGGAGTATATACGCTTGACGGTATTGACGGTACCAGCCGCCACTTCGATAACCAGCTTCGCACCGGTGGAATTGTTAATCGTCATACCACCATTGATGGTCGCATTGTTAAGACGAATATGGTACGTCTTAGGCTCAGCAGGTGTACTAGTGCCCAGAACCAGAATCTTTCTGTCGGTAGTCCCGGTCAGCTCGTAGACCCGGTCTTCCGCCCGGAGAATAATGGTATTTGCGTCGACCTTATAATTCGTGTCATCATAGGTCTCGGTCGTACCCACGTCCAGCTTCACAACTGGCAGATCGTCGGCCGCTGCCGGCACAGTCAGCATACAAAACACCATACATAGGGTCAGAAGCATACTTACTAATTTCATCATAATTACCTCCATATGTTTTTGTAAAGATATTTTAGCAGATTTTTCCCAAAATTTCATGTAATTTTCAGAATATTGATTCATATTCTGTGAGAATGGTAACCATGTGTAAAAATGATGCGAAAAAAGCAGATAACCTTAAAACATATTAGCTTATGGTTATCCGCTTTTATTAGATTAAAAGAATTTTTTCTTTTTAAAATATATGATTTCTGCTATTACAATGATGAGTGATATCATTATCACAGCGAAATATCCATACCGCCATTGCAGCTCCGGCATGTATACAAAATTCATTCCATACCAGCCTGTAATCAATGTAAGTGGAAGAAAAATAGTTGTGACAATGGTAATTACAGCCATAATTTTATTTTGACGTGCATCCTGTATTGATTGATACAGTTCACGTATCTGGAGCACATTTTCACGAAGAAGATGTACATGATTTTGCAGTTGTTCCACACGGTGCATAAATCTATCCCAACCTTGTGTATCCTGTTCAGATTGATAAAAATCACAGGTACTAAACAATTCTGCAATGTCTATCAACTGTTCATAATAAATATTAAACTCAGAAAGTTTTTGCCTATGCTTTATCAGTGATGTAAAAAAATTATTATTCCTTCCTGTTCCCCCACTTATTTTCTCTTCCAGTTTGTCTAGCTCAGACTCCATATGAGAAAAATACAATGTATCCTCTTCTATCATATGCTCCATAATCCGTAACAGCAACTGTTTCGGTGTATCAACTTCCTGAAACATCTCCGTCTGCTTTTCTATCCATGTCTTCATTTTTCCTTCATCTTCGACAAAAAACACTTTCCTGCCTGTCAAATAGAATCCAAATGAAAGCTGTGCTTTTTTCTGTTCATTCTTTTGTGGAAGCCGGATTGTACCGAGAATGCACTCTTTAAACAGCTCTGCCTTACAGTATCGAATAGAACCAAGACTGTGCAGCATCTCCTTTTGATAAGCAAATTCCTCTTTTCTTTCCCGAAACTCTGCTGTGCTCATAACAGCAAATAAACATGAATTATCTGTATATTGCATAAAAATCACTAACTTCTCTTTATCCTAGTCCCTTGATCTCCTTAATAATTCTCTTCACGTACTTCAAAATAGCTCTGTGGATGATTACATACCGGACATACTTCAGGCGCCTTAGTTCCTACCACAATATGTCCGCAGTTACGGCATTCCCATACCTTAACTTCGCTCCTTTCAAATACCTGTGCAGTTTCAATATTCTTAAGAAGTGCACGATATCTCTCCTCGTGATGCTTCTCAATCTCTCCTACAGCTCTGAATTTTGCTGCAAGTTCAGGAAAACCTTCTTCCTCCGCTGTTTTAGCAAAGCCTTCATACATATCTGTCCACTCATAATTTTCACCTTCTGCCGCTGACGCCAGGTTTTCCTTTGTATTACCAATTCCTGCTAATTCCTTGAACCACATCTTTGCATGTTCTTTCTCATTATCTGCAGTCTTTAAAAACAATGCTGACATCTGCTCGTAACCTTCCTTTTTCGCTACAGAAGCAAAATAGGTATACTTATTTCTTGCCTGTGATTCCCCTGCAAATGCCTCCTGTAAATTCTTCTCTGTCTGTGTTCCTGCATATTTGTTTGCTGCCATCTCTTTTACCTCCGTTTACTTTACTACTTTTTCAAAATCTGATGCCGGGTGCTTGCACAAAGGACATATAAAGTCATCCGGTAATTCCTCGCCTACATATTCATATCCGCAAATTCTGCAACGCCATATTGTCTGACCGTCCTCTGTTTTTCCAACCTCCTGCGGCTTAGGCTTAATATTATTCTGATAATAATCATATGTTACTGAAGGAACATTGCTTAAAACTTCCATATCGGTTATCTCACCGATAAACATCGTATGTGAACCCAAGTCCTCTGTTTTAGTAACCGTCACAGAAATGTATGCATTTGTACCTTCTGTAATATAATAAATACCATTTGTGCCCCTGGCACACTGCTCAAATGCTTCAAACTTATTGGTATCTCTTCCTGATTGGAAGCCAAAATGTTTGAACAATTCAAATTGTGCATTCTGACTTAAGACTGATACAGTAAATTTGCCGGTTCTTTGAATCATATCATGCGTATAATTTGCCTTATTTACACAGATACTTAACCGGTTTGGTTCTGAAGCTACCTGAATTGCTGTATTAATAATACATCCATTGTCTTTTTCACCTTCCCTGGCAGTTAGTACAAATAATCCGTAACTCAACTTATACATTGCCTTTTTGTCCATGTTGTTCCTCCTTTACTTTCTCCCTGCATTTCGGGCAAATGCCTTTAAATGAAATATCATAATCCACAAATTCAATTCCATGAGTGTTATGAATTCTTTCCAGCAAATCCGGTATTTGATCCATATCCACATCAAAAATTTCACCGCACTTTATACATCTTACATGATAATGATTTTTCAATGTAAAATCAAACCGGTTCGGTCCATCCGGAACCTCAACCTTTCTTAATGCACCTTCCTCTACCAATATATCAAGATTTCTATATACAGTTCCTTTCCCAATTGTTGGATATGCTTCTTTTATAAATTCATACACTTCATTTGCCGTAACGTGTCTTCTCATTTCGTATACGGTATTTCTTACAAGATCTTTTTGAATGGTATTTCTCCTACTTGTCATTCGCTCTCCTTATTAGGATTAATTCTTAATAAGGATTGTATACCACTATCATCCTGTTGTCAATAAAAATAGTGATAATTCTCTTTATTATAAAAGCTGCCAAACTGAGCATCTTTTACCTGAATAACTATTTTATTTTGCGTTCAAATACATATTCTGAATCTGAAGATAAATCAGACCTAAACGAATATCCGAGTCTGTCAAATTTCTGAATCTCCACCGGATTTTCAATATTATTTTCCGCTATGAATCTGACCATTTCACCACGAGCCATCTTGGCATAGGTACCTTTTGTTACCAATTTATCTCCGGATAACTCACAAAATACAATCGTAATATATCTGTCCTGTGATGTCAGATACTTTTCTATACATTTTGAGTATTCTTTTGATGCAAGATTAATGATAATCCTACTGTCATCGATTACTGAGCGGTATAACAATTCTCCCCAGTACTCATACAGATTTTTTGCATCTCCAATTCCAACCTTTGCCTGCATTTCAAGACGATAAGGAGTCACACCATCCATTGGTTTTAAAATGCCATAAAACGCAGACAAGATTCTTAAATGATTTTGCAAATACTCAAACTGCTGGATTTCAAACACAGATGGTGCCATATATTGAAATGCAATCCCTTCATATGCTAAAACAGCCGGAGTAAGCCTGTTATAAAGATCCATATTTTCCAATCTGTTAAAGTTCTGCTCTGCAATCTTGTCATTACATTTCCAGATAGCTTTCAGTTCTTCTTTTGATTTGCTTTTCATCCAGTTTAATACTTCTGCTGTCTTATCAATATAGACAGGCAGTTCAACCGGTGCTAAGTTATCGGTATCTACAATCATCTTTTTTGCAGGTGATAAAATAATCTTCATTATGCCAATTCCTTAAGCATATTTTCAGGATCATCTGCCGCCTTGACTTTATCATTTGCCTTTATAATGATTCCCTGCTCATCAATAAGATATGTAGTTCTTACTACACCCATAGATACTTTTCCATAATTTTTCTTTTCTTTCCAGACATCATATGCTTCAATAACTTTACGCTCCGGATCTGCTAATAGCGTAAATGCCAGTCCGTATTTTTCTTCAAATCTCTTGTGAGACGCTACAGAGTCCTTGCTTACTCCGAGAATAACAGCTCCCTTCTCAGTAAACTGTGGATAACGCTCAGAAAAGCCACATGCCTGCTTCGTACATCCCGGTGTATTATCCTTTGGATAAAAATATAAAATCACTTTTTTTCCTGCATAATCGCTTAATTTATGCATTTCTCCATTCTGATCCGGCAATTCAAAGTCCGGTGCTTTTTTTCCTACTTCTAACATATTTTATTCCTCCAAATTAATTAAGCTGTTTCCAAAATAAATATCTCTGGATCATTAACAATATTATACATTCCATCCATCACTTTCGACAAGTAGAGAAAGAAAAATAATCAATCCAAATATAAAAGGATGTATCAATATAATTCTTGCATTACCTTGGCGCATCCTTTCGTGTTGTATTTTTTTAGTCTTCTTAATGACAGCTACCATCCTCCTTCAGCGAAAATACTTTTTGCATCCATGTTCTTCATCAACTCCAACATGAACAAATATCTGAGATTTTGTTTTATAGTACAAGGGTAACTTCTTATACCATTTAAGCAATTCCCCATGATTTTGAACCAAACAGCCTCTTACATATTTGACCAACCTTTTTTGATTTTTCTTGTCTCGGATTCACTTTATTAATTAAGCTACTAAGTCCCGTTATTTGTTTATCATTGAGAAATGTCTCAAGAGTATTTCCATTTTGCACATCAAAATCATATTTCATCTGCAGATTGCCACGCAGGGAAACGACTAACTGGTCAGAGTTCTGGTCTACATCCTTATCTTCAATTCTCTGGAAATTAACTGGATTTACAACCGTATTGGCAGTAGTAATATTAAAATCAGAAACGCCTTCCACTTCTGATATTTTTACGATATCCCCATATGTGAGTGTTTCAAAAGAATTATCTGTCCACACCATCCACTCCCCACTTGGTAACTGTCCCTGATGATATCCGTCCAGACTTCCATTGGCACTCTCCCCAATCTTTGCAGACAACACTTCAATTCTTGCTTTTCGGTTTGCTTCATTTCCCTCTAGCCGAAAGTTCCCGCCAATCGCCTGTTTTCCTTCATTTTGTATCTGTATGCTGGCATTTTGACAGGCAAAGCCTGCATAAATAAAACTCGTCGAAACAAACATAATCAATAATAATAACATACTTTTTACAGACTTTCTGACAACAAAACGGATTCCAAGTTGTAATACATTCATTCCTATCCCTCCATTTCTGATAAAGTATCTTTTATTTTCTTTGTAAGGCATGGCAGCATAACAATGAAAGTAATCAGTATTAAAACGATTACTCCTATTCCCCATACTTTCCATACATTCCGCATGGAAAATACAAGATTCATACAAACCCCTTCCATACCTCCCATAAGTTCTGACAAAAACGGTATGATTGCACGAAATACTCCTGCTGACATCATACAGCTTAAGGAGTAGATACAAACAATCTCTGTCATCATCTGCAAAAACACTTCTAATCTTGGTATACCAAGGCTTATAAATACCGCAATTTTCACTTTGCGGTTTCTCATCCACATACACAAAAGCAATCCTACCACAAAGATACTGGTCATCACCGTTAAGCCGAAAACAAGCTTTGTTACCCGTTCTATCTGCATAATAGAAAATTTCATTTTCTGATACATGGTATCTTGTGTACTGATGCCAAGTCCCTCTCCAAGAGTGTTTCCAATCAGATCTGCTGTTTCGGACAACTGCTCCGGATTACTCACATACACAATGATTTTTTCATACCTTTCTGCTCCCATTTCAACAGCAAAGGAACATTTTGGTTTAGGATTACAAAGGTGGGCTGCCATCGAGAATTTAAATATTGTCGCACAGAGCTATAATGAAGTCGGCTCCCTTGCAGAATTGGAACACAAAATTGCGGTGAAAACCGAAGCCGGAAAGTCTGCAAAGCAGAGCGTGGTGGAACTGGAACACCGCATCAAAGACCTTGCGGAAATCATCAAATACGCACAGCAGTACAAAGACAACCGCTCCTATCATATCGGCTACAAAAAAGCCAAGAACCCTGACGCATATTTCCGCAGATACGAAAGCCAGATTATTCTTTATGGCGGCGCCAGACGTATGCTTGAACAGGCGGACATAAGCTTAAAGGGATTGAATGTCGATAAACTAAAAGCTGAGTATCAGAAACTGATGAAGCAGAAAAGCGAGCTGACTTCCACCTATAAAAATTGTGAAAAGGAAGTGCGTGAGCTGAAACGGAAACAGGAAAATCTCAATCAGTATCTCGGACGGACACAGCCCGATCCGGCACAGGAACAGCAGGAAAAAAGTAAAAATCAGACTTTATAATAATACAAGGCAGATATCCAACACAGGACATCTGCCTTGATATTATTCATCTGAATCATCAAGTCTTTGTTCAATATTAAATCGTTCACGCTCTATCTCTTTCTTCAATTCTTCTTCTGTTGGCATATATAACTTATATTTTGAAGCATATAAATGATCATTCTCATTTAATACGGAATACTTAACCATTGTTTCATTTTTCTCCGAGCAAAGAACAATTCCAATCGTAGGATTATCTCCTTCCGTTTTAATGTTTTCCTCAAAGTATTTTACATAAAAATCAATTTGACCGATGTCCTGATATGTGAGCTTATGTGTTTTCAAGTCAATCAAAACAAAACACTTTAGAATGTAATTATAGAACACCAAGTCGATGTAGTAATGATCCCCATCTATAGTAATTCTTTTTTGTCTTGCTACAAAACAAAAGCCTTTTCCCAATTCAAGTAAAAAATTCTGCAAATTATCAATCAATCCCTGCTCCAGTTCATGCTCCAGGTATGTCTTATTTTCCTCTAAACCCAAAAACTCTAAAATATACGGATCTTTTAATAAATGCTTTGGTTCTGTATTAGGCTCCAGTGATTGGATTTCTCCCCTTACTTCTGCTTTTTTACCTTCGCTAGTGGCTAATATTCTCTCATAATAAAATGAATTTATCTGACGTTCTAACTGTCGTACACTCCATCCACATTCTACACATTCATTTTGATAATACTCTCTTTTTTCTTGTTCCTTTATACGCATAAGCAATCTGTAATGCGACCAACTCAATTCGGAACACACTGTGTTCCATTTTGGATAGACCTCATAAAACTGTCGCATATTACGCAAATTTCTTTCATCAAATCCTTGCCCAAATTCTTCACTTAACCTTACCGAAACATACTTTATCAGTTGTTTTCCATAAATAGAACCATCACCACTCATTGCTTCATGTAACTGTTTTCCTATCGTCCAATAAGCGGATACCATAGCAAAGTTAACCGTTGTAGCTACTTTCTCTCGTGCTTCTAATATTGCATTTCTTATATTTTCAAATTCTGGGAATTTATCTATATCATTTGTGATAATTTCGTTATTCTTTTTCATTGCTACCTCCCAAATAATACATTTCAAAAAACGGAACACACTGTGTTCCATTTTTAACATCGGAATATATGCATTAGAATTATACCCTACAAAACCATTTTTCTCAATCAATTTTATATGCCATATTTTTTGAGAAAATAAAAAAGCAGGCAGCCAGCAATACAGCCAACTGCCTATCTTTCCTACATATCTTCTGCCGCTTCCAGAGAAATTTCTGCAAATTCCTCATCGGTGATGCTCTGGAGCTTACCTAACACCTGCTCTCCAAGCTCCTCCATATCGCTGTCCTTTATGTGCGGCATTACCTGTCTGATCTGCCCAATCATATCCGTCCTGTCCTGTGTCTCAAACACACACATGAAATTGATTTCTTCTACTGTGAATTTACTCATCTTCTTACATCTCCCTCTGTGATTTTTTCTCGGTTTCCTTTTCCGGTGAAGTACGTTCCGCCTTATCCCTCTGCTCTATGACTGCCTTTTTCTCTGCCAACTTCTCTTTTATGGAAATTCTGCCTTTGATCTGCTCCTGTTCCTTTTTCTCCGCTCCATTGTTTAAGACATTATCAATCATGTTGTAATTTTGTTCTTCAAGCTCCTCCACCTTTGCAAGCGGCTTGTATTCTGCCAGCTTGTCAAGCAGCTCCTTCGCCCTTCTCGCAGTCTGAACCGCTTCGCTGTCATCAATCTCCACACCCTCTCCGAAAATGTCCGTTATACCCTCTCTGACGCCTTCAGAAATGACCGCATTGAGAAAGTCATTCAGATACCCGGTATTTCCGTTTCTGATGTCCTCAGTGATGTTAGCAACCTGTGCTTCCCTGTCCTCAACCGTATCCTGATACTGATAGGTATCATAATCGTAGGAAAACTGGTCTATCTGAGAAGCAAGGATAGCCGCCTGCCACTTCTCCAGTGAACCACGCACCTCAATGTCCGGTAACTTGTCAATCAGCTCCGCTATGACCTCGATTGCTTTCGGCTCGTCTGTTATGTCCGGTACATAATCCAAAACCTCCAGATCAATGACCTTGCCGGAGAGAATATCCATTTCCACGTCCTCATAACGCTCGGTTCCCTCGGTGTGTATGTTAATGCCGATACTCGGAATCCCATTCATGCGCTCCGGCGGTATGCTTTTCCACACAGCGATTGCTTCCTCCACGCTTGCGATATTCTCATGGAACTCTCCCAGACTGTGAAATTCGCCGCACTCTGCAACCGTTAAGGTAATGGTTTTCTCCGGTATGGCTTCCACAGCAGACGCTTTCTGCATTGCCTGTTTCTCTGCAAGATAGCTTTCCACTTCCGGAAGATAAGTTGCAAGTGTTCCGGTCTTGCCCTCTGTGATAGGATTGATGTCAACCTTTACCCCGCCAATCATAAGACCGTCCTCGTTAAAGACATTGAACAGATCATCTTCATGCTCCCTGCCCTTATACTCCACAACCACATCCAGATCGGAGCCTGCTTTCTCCAGACCTCTGCATCTGCTTCCGGACACCACCACATCCACAAGCTCAACATCTATCTCATACTCGTCAAGCTTGGATTGCAGATATGCCCATACCGTCTGCTCTATATCGTCCTGTGTCTGTCCGTTGATTCCGTTAAATAATTCCTCTGTCTTTGCCTTGAAATCAGCAACAACACTGTCTGCTTCCTCCCGGATACGCTCGCTTAACCGTTCACGCTCCACCGCTTCTGTTTTCTCCATAAGCTCCTCATAGTCCACCGGAATACGCTTATCCTGTTCCGACAGTCCAAAGTCCTCCAGAACGTCCTTTAACGCCGCATGAATGGAAATATCAGGATTATCATACACGCCACCGTCAACCAGCTTATAATCCGCATCAAAAACGGAATAATCATATCCCTCCGTACAGGTCTGTATGCTGACAAATTTATCTTTTATGGAAAATGCCATCTGCTCCGGCTCTTTCACCTCAAAATACGGATTGTCCCACTCCGTAATCGGTACATCTTCCTCGATGTGCTTCTGATTGGCAGTAGGCATTAACTTCTCCATCTTTCCCTGTTCATAGAGCGTATTGAACCGGCTCATATAAAGGGAAATATCATCAAGACCGCCTTGTTTTAATTGATGTTCAAAACGCTGCTTCACAAAGTCTTTCACTTCCTCCGGTGACATATCCCGGTGGACTCTTACTTTTTCGATACCGATACTGTCACTCAACGTCTGCAAATCGTCCATGAAGTGCTTACTTTCCTTTGCTTCACTGCTGTGGGTAAAATCAAGGGAAAGGACGTAAAGGTAGCGTTGATGCCGCCCGATAAAGGCGGTTGGGCAGTACTCGATATCCTTTTCAGCGATACCAATCAAGGCGAACTTGTGGTTAAGCCGTATGAACTGAAAGACGAAAAAACGGGCAAGGTAACGGCAACCGGCAATACGTATGCCGTAAGGACCGTTGACGGAAACGGTGAAATTTAC
>ENA-OPMV01000322-OPMV01000322.1-human-gut-metagenome-genome-assembly--contig:-NODE-322-length-11066-cov-1.838071_pt1 | contig 11066 bp, 15 predicted proteins | sample MGYA00241531_ERZ501759 | MGnify/ENA primary metagenome ERZ501759 (study PRJEB25962, sample SAMEA2042555) | human gut metagenome | biome: human gut; feature: human-associated habitat; material: faeces...
GATAAAGTTCCTGTAAATCCTCCTATGAAGAGCCCTTATTTTTATGTGATACCTTTGGTCGCTGGAACAATAAAGGTTCAATTGCAGGCACAGCAAGGGGATGAATACTATACTATTTCCGCAGCCGAGGTAAATGCGTATCTTGGTTGTGCATTGCCATATCGTATTTCTAAAATAATTGTGGATGGAACTTCGGTTTCTTCATTTTCAATAGCTTATTGATCATGAGTGGAATTTCAGTAGGATATAGGCCAGGAAAAGGAGGAGAATCTCCCGAACCCCCCAAGTATCAGGAAAAATCTGTCTCTATTATAGAGAATGGAAATAGTATAGTTTTACCGGATTCTGGATATGATGCTCTTTCAAAAGTAACTGTTAATGTAAATGTTCCAGAGGACGAATGGAGTACTGCACTACAAACAGCTATTACCGAAGGACACGGTGATTGGCAGAAAGAGGAAATGCTTCAATTATACCAAGCGGACGCAGATGTGTTTAAAACATGGAATACAATACCAGCGTTTGTTGGGCCTACATATAAATTCTATTCATATAATTATATACCCGATTTACCATTACCTAATAATGTTGCAAATATATTTTCAGGATGGAAAAACATAAGAAGAGTTCCTGATAGTATGGATTTTACAGTAAAATCTAATATTGGAGGATTGTTTTTAAATTGTTTTTCTTTAGAGGAAATTCCATTTAATAACAAAGAATTAGCTACAATTAGTTTACAAGGTTCTTTTAAAAATTGCTATTCATTATCTGGAGACATTATAATAAAGGCCCCTAATTGTTCATTACTTAATGCTGCTTTTAGTTATTCTTTAAATATTGAGTCGATAACATTAGAAACAGCACCAGTTACGGAATTTTTAGAAACATTCTATGGTTGTACTAATTTAAAGTCAATTTATGGATTTAGACCTTCAGAAAACGCAATTTATTTCAATTCTGTTTTTGTTGGTTGTTCATCTTTAGAAAATTTAACTTTTGCATCAGATGCTGTTATATCAAATAATCTTGTATTATTTTATTCCAATTCTTTAACAGTTGATTCTATTATGAACGTAATAGATGTTTTAAAAGATTATACAGGAGGTACAGCTCATACATTACAATTAGGAGCTACTAACTTAGCTAAATTGACTGACGAACAAAAAGCAATTGCTACTAATAAAAACTGGGTACTTGCATAATGGAACATGTTACAACTGAAATAGAAGATAAGTTCATTAATGTGATTGCCGATGATGGGTATTGGCTTACACAGTATAATGAAAAGAAAGGAGAAGAAAAAAGATCCCAGTTATCTTTGGATTCAAGTAGAACAAAAATCGTGAATGATGTTGAGCCTATTAAGGAAATTATTGTAGATATTCTGGATGATTGTTTAAAAGATCCAGATATTAAAAAGCCAGATGAATTTTTCCAATTTTTTACTTGGAGATTGATAATTAATGTAGTAAATTATAATTGGTTATCTAAAGCTCCAAAGAATAGAAGAGAATTGGAGATATTAATAAGAGAATATGGATACTGGGGCAGATATTACAAAAAGATGAACAGAAGCACAATGTTCTATAATATTACCACTCCAAGAATTAGTAATAGAAAAGGAGTGAAAGTAATACCTGAATACTAATAAGCAACAATAGAAAGGGAAATATAATCCCTTTCTTTATTTTTCTCCTCTTTCAACCTCTAATCCTTATACATGTAGATTATATAAAACTTATAATATGAAGAAAAATTTAGAAAACTTAACAATTCCAAAAACAAAAGAGCTTCGTCAAGAAAAATTAGATGAAGCTGTAGCAATATTGAAATCAGAATTTGTAGGATTAGATGATATTATAGATAATATAAAAAAATCTATAATTCCTTGGTATATAACTCCAGAAATAATAGAGAGACCAGTTGTTATTTCATTATGGGGATTAACTGGAACTGGAAAAACAAGCGTAGTTCGGAGATTAGTTCAACTTCTTGGTCTTACTGGGAAAACAGCTTTCTTTGATTGTGGTCTTGAAGCAAATGAATCATCTTCAGGAAGTATTGCAGATAAAATAGAAGAAGTATTTGATATTGAAGACGATTTTGATTCTCTTAATTCATCAGGGGAAAATAAACTTGGAGATGCAGTTTTTGTATTTGATGAGTTTCAGTATGCAAGAACTTTAGATGAGAACGGTCATGAACTTCTTAAATCTCCTCTTCGACCAATTTGGAATATTATAGATAATGGAAAAGTTAGTGTTTCAGAGTATAGATATGATATAACACATTTCGGAAATTTTGTAGAAGATTTTAAACAATTTTCTAAAGAACATCCAGAAATAAAATTAGATTCTGGAAAAGTAACCTCTAGAGAAGAAGTTAAGACAGTTTTAGAAAATCTTGGATTATTCTATTATGGAAGAAATGTAACAGAGCTTCTAAATGGTGATGATTCTGCTAAAGTAAAAGTATCAAAACCTTTCATAAAGACTAGTGATGATGAAGATGAGGAAGAAGATATATTTAGACCTCTTAGACTTTTGGAAGATAGAGATATGAGAACAATTGTAAAAAAACTCAATGCTTATAAACCTAGATACGGGTATGAAACAATCACTAATTTAAATAACTCTAAAAATATATCTGAATTTAGTCATATTCTTGAAAAAGTTTCTATAATTATATCTAAACCGAAAGAATTAGATTGTTCAAGATCATTAGTATTTATTCTTGGAAATTTAGATGAGGCTTTTAAAGTAGAATCTGATTTAGATCCTGATATGGATGCTAATACTTTCTATGATAAAACAAGTAAAGTATCAATTTCAGATATTAAAGAAGCTCTCAAACAAAGATTCAGAGCAGAACAAATAGCTAGACTTGGAAATAATTTAATAAAATATCCGACACTAAAGAAAGAACATTTTATTAAGATTATTAAAAAAGAATTATCTAGAATAGCAGATAAATTTTTAGAAACTGAAGGAATAAAAATTAATTATGCTGAAAATATAATTGATCTTATGTATTCAGAGGGAGTATTTCCAGTACAAGGTGTAAGACCGGTTTATACTACTATTGGAACTCTATTAACTCCTCTTCTAAGTGATATTTTAATTAATCGTATCGCTGAAGATAAAGAAGTGATGATAACTCTTACTAAGGAAACGGATCTTACAGAAAAGAAATTAAAAATAGATAAAACGTCACTAAGTATTATTTTTGGCGAATCAAGAAAAACAGTAAATATAGAAATTCCATTACAACTTGGAGAATTAAGGAATCCAGAGAGAAGATTAACAAGATTTATAAATTCTGTACATGAAGCTGGACATGCAATAGTAGCTTTACATGAGACTGGTGTTTATCCAGTTAATATAGTTTCTGTCGCTACCGGAGATGGAGGATTTTGTAATACTTATGATCCAAAAAAAGAAGGAGAAATTGATAGTCGAGGAGATGTTGATTCAGAGGTTAGGATATGTCTCGCTGGTTATGAAGCTGAGAATCTAGTTTATGGAAAATATCCAGAGAAGTGTTTAATGGGTTCTGGAAGTGATATTGAAAACGCATGGGATTTTTTCTCTGAGATGGCTTATAGATGTGGGTATTTTGAACCTTATTCATATACGAATCATTTAACAGAAGAAAGTACAGGTGGTATACCTTCTGGATTCTTAGATAATGAAGGTTTATATGTCAAACATCCTTATAAAGAATATAATGGATATCTTAACGAAATGGTAGCTAGTAGATTTTCAGAACTTAGACAAGATGTAGTGAATATCTTGAAAGACGAAAAAGAGTTATTAAAAGTAGTTGCATTATATCTTGGAGAGAATGGATCTATGAATTCTGATGAGTTTAGAGATTTTGTTATTAAGTACGGAAATAAACTAACTGATAAGTATGTATCATCTAAACTCGAAGAAGATAAGAATTGGTATGAAAAAATATTAAGTAAGTTTTAAAAAAAATTAAAGGAGCTTTTACGCTCCTTTTTTATTATTCTTTTTAGAAGAAAAATAAACCTACCCATTCATCACGAACAGGTAGGGTTTTCATAAAAATTAACACCATTTATAAAAAACTATATTTTTCTTCAATTATAAGACTTTTGGGGTGTATAGGATGATTCTAAAACTCCAATAATTTCATATTCTATTAAAGTCTCTGAACCATCAAAAATCGGAGGAAAACCAGAGGATTCCGCTGTACAATAAGCTATTCTCTTTTCTTTTCTTCGATTTTGTAGGATAATGTATTTCTTTTTTATTGACTGTCCGATATATTTCCTGAAGATTAGAATATCATCTTTCTTCCATTTACCTTCTTTATTATCATCTATCGGTTTTACTAAAATAATATTTCTATCCCAATTTCTCTCTGTTTTCCTAGTACTTGGATCAGAAAGATATGTTTTTTCTATTTTTATTATTCTCTCTGGAGTATACTGAGAAGTTCCTATTATAAAACCTTTTGTATCAATATCAGATTTTATTATACAGTATAATATTATTAATACTATAATTCCAATATAAAATGCTATCATAATTCAAACTCTTTTAAAATTGGTTCAACAAATTCTCTATATTGTGGGTAGTATTTCTCAAGAGTTTGTCTAGCATTAAGTGGTTTATCAGGTTTTGTTATTCGAGCACATTCCCAATCAATCACAGCTTCTACCCAATCTACTTCAACTGGACATTTTCCAAATAAAATATCATCTTCATAGTAAGTTGGATGATGAGATTGAATTTGTCGATGAAAATTATTTATTATTTTCTCACCTAGGAATGGAAAGAATATAAATAGTATCAACTTATCCCAATCATGAAACCAGTGTGAATGATATCCAAGAAGTTTTTTCTCTGTTTTCATAAATGCAATCCAATGTTTCCAAGTATAGGGGATGTGGTTATAACAATCTCTAACGTTTTTAATTATCTGTTTCATATAATTCATGTTTTTTATAATAAGCCCGTTTAAGTTCTCCAACTACATATATATTAGGAGAGACACATTTATTTTCCGGCCGAGTACAAGATTCATCATAAATCTCAGGGTACATATCAAGAATAAATCTAACTACTCCCTGAGATCTTGATCTTCCAGCCTTACAATGAACATATATGTCTTTTCCTAGATTCGACTCTATAAAATCTACTACTTCGGCTGCCTGTTCTTGAGTTATTCCTAAAAATTTATGACCTTTCCATTCTATTTCTTGAGAAGGTATATCATCAAACTCTAGATTTAATACAACCGAGGAATTATCTTTCTTAAACCAATGTAATTCATCCTCTTCTAAATAATATTTTTGACATTCAGGAGTCCCAATGATAGATATAAAACAACTATTACTCGGAAGATTATCATCATTCCACCCACAAGAACTGCACATCATATCAAATTCTGTATGACTGTAACAATATAGTTTTGGTTTTTTCATTTTTTAATAGGAAGATAAATAATAAGATCTGATCTAACTAAGGACTTTCCAGAGGTTATTGCTTCTTGAGAAAGAACTTTTTGAAGGGATTCTGAATAATATCCAGATATTGTCTTATAAAATATATAAGTCTTAGGAATTTCTTCCGAATTTTTTAAATTCTCACCTAAATTAATCCAATCTTCTTCTGTAGCTTCTGGATATACTGTTTTATTCAATGGAACTGTTCTAAATCCATAATAATTCCAATATTCATTAAAGATTTTTCCCAAGTCTAAAATTTTTTCAGAAACTTTTATATTACCACCAGAAAAATCAAACTTATAAGATAAATATTTGTCTGAAATATTCTTTGTCCTGATATAACTACTATAGGTATATCCTGAATTATCATTGTAGTATTGAATATATGATTTATAGAAATTAATAGTTTTTCCAAGATCATCTATATAAACATGACATTTCTTCTCAGCAGCTTCATGATCATTCTTTAATCGACTCTCTAAGGCTGAATCTTGACGATAAAATTCTTCAATAAATCCTATAGGGCTATTCCAGAATTTCCAAGAATAAGCTGTCATTTCAAAACGATCCATGATTTCTTTAATCTCTCCATCTGATAATACCCTAGGACAAACTTCGAATTCTACACTTTTAATACTTTCAGTGAATACAAAATCCTCTTTTTCTATACTCCCTGGATCATAAAATAAAAGTTTAGTTTCATATTTCTTCCCTAGTTCTTTTCCAAACTTAGCTTCTCCAATAAATATTGCTTTCCTTTCTTCATAGTTTTTAGAAATTCCTGAATATTTCCAAGGTAGTTTTTTAAGTTTGTATAAAGATCCAGGTTTAAGTTCGGCGGGTTTAAGATCTTTTGTTATTACTTCTCGTTTCTTCATTATCTCAGAAGAAATTCTATATTCCTCTGTATTAATCGGAAGGAGAACTAATTCTGTCCCTATCCAAGAATAAACACATTTTCCGATTATTTTCTTTCCAGCCAAGCTATCACAATAATCTAATATCCATAAGAAATTATCAATTCCTATTTCAATCTCAAACCCCCTTGGATCCCAAATTCTACAATAAGCTTGTCTATAATTCCAACCTACTTTTCCACCACCAACAGAACGATTCACTATAAAACCTTCCATCGGAACATTCTCAAATTCATCATCTTTGATTTTATGATCTCTCCAAGAATTCCAAGATTTTTCTTTTTTCAAAATCCCTGTCGAAGAGTCTGTGTAAGTAATGAATCCAAGTTTTTTAGTATAACAGTCAGATCTCTCTTGATATCCGACGTTAATTTTCTTTGGAATAATAAAATTTTCGCTATTTACCATAATATATAAAATTAAATTTTCATTGCAAATATAAGGGATTGACAACCTTATTTATGTAAAACTAAAATTTAAATAGAAAATTATGAAAAAGAAAATTAGAGAAATCGTAAGAGAAGAAATAAAAGCAACAATATTATTTTATTTAATTCCAGTTGATTTAGTTGCTTTCTTTTCATTAAATAGTGAAATAAAAAATATAAAGATTACTCTTGCTATCTTAATAGTATTTTCTTTAGCGGTATTGACTTATTATGTTCTTTGGAGAGTTATAGAATATCTCGAAGAGAAGGAAAAAGAGAACCCTGAAAGCCTTATAAATGATAATAAATAATAAATGAATGAAAAAGAAAACAAAAGATAGATTGATTTTTGGATTAAAAATCATAACAGTATTATCTCTTGGTGTTGCAGCAGGATATGCAATATACCGAAGAAGAGATAAAGCTTATAATTCACTCCCAGACAGTAAATTTGTTGGGAATATGATGAAAGGCAAGAGAACTGAACTAAATGTACCAGTTCCAGGTGTCTATGAATTCAAAAATGAAAATCATAATAAAGGTTACTATAATGTATTTAAGAATGGACCTTGGAATGTAGTAGCGCCAGGGTATCAGAAAAAAGACCTTGTGACTCCCGCGCCGAATCAACCTAAGAAAGTAAGAGTTAGTTCGGGAGGAGGTAGCACATATTTTCACGTAACACAAAAGCTATCCAGATCGGGAGCTAAATTGTACGGCGCGAAATCTATAAGAGGTTATTATATTCTTAAATATGAAAGTTAATATATACTATACATTAAGAGATTGGAGAAAATCCAGTCTCTTTTTTATCTTTCCTCCAAATCGATGAAAAGTGATCTCTCGACCCGTGACTTCCTTATTTATGCAAAGGGGATTCGTGTTGTGTGGGTTCCCAATTTATTTCTAAAACAAATAGTAAATATGGAAAAAATAGTAGAATATGAAGGTACTAAGAATCATTATATAGTACTTCAAGAAAATGCGATAATGAAAAATCCAGAAACAAGAGAATGGGAAAACTGTATTATCTATCAAGAGTATAAACACTGTACTCCTGAAGGTTATGTAGAAGTTCCTGAGAGTGAAAGAAAAATATTTGTAAGAGAAAAGAAAGATTTTTTAAGAAAATTTACGTTATGTTTAGATTTATAACTATGTATTATGGATGTTCTGGTACATTTAAAGCAACAACCATAGAATCAATATTAACAAGATGCCCTGGACTGTATAATGTTATGTGGTCTGATATTAAACCTTGGAAACGTTGGGAAAATATCTTAGGAACACAGCAAGATGATCGAAATTATGCTATTCTTCATCTTTGTAACTTGAGGAATGCTATAAAAAATAACTGGCCTCCTGGAGTGAATAACCTCTTAGTGGAAAGGGGAGTATCCGATATGCTTTATTATTACTACAAGAATAATAGAGAAATCGGTGAAAATTCGAAATGGATTAAGGATGTAGTTCATGAAGAAGATATCTTATGTGAGCAAAATTCGTACTATACACCAAGGAGAATATTATTAGTTCAGAAAGATTTTGATTTTGTTAGAGATGTTATTCTTAGAGAACCTACCCGAGCAAAAGAATTTCCAGGAGGGGTTCAAGAATATATGGAACATCAAGATGCATATGTTGAATTTACACAAAAGTATAATAAAATAGATGAAGTTATAAATATTAAAGATGCAGAAAAATATGTAAATGACTTGGGATTTGAATTTGATCCTAGTAAGAAATAACAAATAAAGAAAAATAAAAACATATGAGTGAAGATGTAAATACAGTATCAGATTTACTAGTTGCTAAAAGGAATGGTAAATCTGAAAAATTTAATTCTGAAAAAATAGAAAAAGCAATTCTTAATGCAATGAAATCTAGTGGTATTAAAAGTCCAAAAGTAGCTTTTAATATCTCTAAAGAAATTGAAGAAGAATTAAAAGAAAAAGGTTCATGTACTATTGATGAGATTGAAAATTTAGTATATGACAAGTTAATAAAGAAAGGACATAAGTTAACTGCAAAAGCTTATGAAGGATATCGAAGTGTTAGAGAATTTCAACAACAATCTAATACTATCGATGAACAAATAAATGAATTATTAGCAGGAGATAGTGAATATTGGAAGTCTGAAAATTCTAATAAAGATTCTATGCTCTTAACAGTTCAGAGAGACTATATGGCTGGAATTGTTAGTATAGATATGGCTAGACGAAAAATATTCCCTCCTGAAATTATCCAAGCTCATGATGAAGGCCTGATTCACATACACGATCTTGACTATATAGGCCAACTTGCGATGAATAATTGCTGTTTGATTAATCTTGAGGACATGCTTCAAAATGGAACATGTATAAATAAGACAAAAATATTTAAACCTCATAAATTAATTACAGCTACTACAATTGCAACGCAGATAATTACTGCAGTATCATCTTCACAATATGGAGGATGTACAATAACATTAACACATCTAGCACCTTTTGTAAGAGATAGTTATAATGGTTATCTGAAAAAATATAAAGATGCTGGATTAGATGAAGAACTTAGCGAGAAATTAGCAACTATTGATTTGAAAAAAGAAGTTAAAGACTCAGTTCAAACTTTTAATTATCAAATTAATAGTATGACAAACACAAATGGTCGAATTTTACTGGCCCGGGAAAGTAGTAATATTTTTCAATGTAGAGAGTGAACTAAGAAATCTTAGGTGTAAAATTTACGTAAATAATACGGAACTATAGGAAATGATAGTTTAAAATTTTGCTAACAGGGAAAGATTAAAATCTAATCCTGTGCCAAGCTAGAAAATGAATAAGTTTCTAGAAGGTCAAACGACTATCCGAAAGGAGTAGGTTTAAGGCGAAATTCCTTATTCCGAAGCGCTCTCCAACCATTTAATAGTGGTTGATGATATAGTCTAATTCGGGGAAATGCAGTCCCCATTTTTAACAGTATTTATGTATCTAGGCGAAACTTCAGAATATAAAGAAGAATTAGCCATGTTAATTCAAGAATTCCTAGAACAACGTATCCAAGGAATGCCTAATGAAGATGGAGTATTTGTAACTCCTGCATTTCCTAAATTGATATATGCTCTTGAGGAAGATAATATACATGAAAATAGTAAATATTGGTATCTTACTAAACTCGCTGCTAAGTGTTCAGCTAAACGATTAGTTCCTGATTATATTTCTGAAAAGAAAATGAAGGAACTTAAAGAAGGAAACTGTTTCCCGAGCATAGAGTATCCTGTGCCTTGTAACAGTGATGTTACTCGAAAAACCTACTTAAACGGAGAAGGCATTAATTGCTAACTTACCGTGCTAAATTATTAAATATAAAATATTATGTTCACTTAATTTTTGAATTTGATCTTTTATTTTAAATTTTTCCATTATATCTTTTACTTCATCAGAAAAGCCATCAAGATAATTATAAAAATTAGCTTCTATATCATTAGGTTCATTTAATAATTTTTTAAAATCAAAATTACTTGTATTATAAAAATTATTTTTTGATATTTCTTTCAATATAAAATCTCTTTTAGCAAATGTTTCAGGATATTTTTTTGCTGCTTCAATAACAGCATCTTTCGTATCACTCAAAACATCATCAAATCTTTTCAAAACAACCATTGGAAGCATAACATCACCATATTGATGTGGCTTATAATCTCCTGTCAATATTTCTGCAATACTATACAAAAAATTAGACTTTTCTTTTACTGTCTTAATTAAACTATTATTCATTATTTACTACCTCTCTTTACTACTACTTGTTCTTTATCACTGTCTGGAGTAACTTTACAATCCTTTCTGTTTGAAATCTTTATATTCTTTTTTTCATCTAAATAAAAGATAACAGAATCTCCTTCTTCAATATTTAATGTTTCTCGAACAATCTTCGGAATAGTAATTTGTCCTTTTGATGTTAACTTTGCTGAAGCTAACAATTCATTTTTTTCCTTCATATCATTTCTCCTTACTTTCCTTACTACAATAAGTATAACATAATTTGTTGATTTTTAAAATAAATTGACATAAATTGTTGCAAAAAATCAATTTTTAAGTGATTAATACAAAGAATTGGAGGAATTGTATGATTAGAAAATGTACTGATGAGGATATTTCTGATGAAGAATTAGAGAAAGTAATTAATCCTTTTTATGATAATTATCGGGGAATAAAGGACGGAGAGCACGGTCGACAAGACGGCAAGTGAGAATCTCAT
>ENA-OPMV01000340-OPMV01000340.1-human-gut-metagenome-genome-assembly--contig:-NODE-340-length-10503-cov-1.861505_pt1 | contig 10503 bp, 9 predicted proteins | sample MGYA00241531_ERZ501759 | MGnify/ENA primary metagenome ERZ501759 (study PRJEB25962, sample SAMEA2042555) | human gut metagenome | biome: human gut; feature: human-associated habitat; material: faeces...
CTTATTGTATCAGGAATCACATCCGACTGTGCTGTGCAGATTTCAGCTGTGGACGGAGCAATTCTGATTGAGAGGTGCGATGATGATTGTAATATTTGCGACTGCATTTGTGATGAATGCAAAGCAGAAAGCGAGTGCGAGCAATGATAAAAATGTACAGAGTTCTCGGTGAGAGAGGACGGATTACAATTCCCTACGAAATCCGCAAGCAAATCGGATTCAAATACAATGACATTTTGTCTTTCGCACAGCAGGATGATGGTTCGGTATTGATAAAACGAGAGAAAATCTGCGACAACTGCAAGGATCTCAAAGAAGATTTCGAGGAAAATTTCACCCTTGAGGATTTCCTCGACAGCCTGTCAGAGGAAGAACAGAGAGATGCACTTGTTCATCTTTCTTTGAAGTGGGTGGAAAAACAGAATGTTAGTTTACCGTTTGCGTCTGCCAAAAAGAAATGATTATCAGTTGGTATTCAAAAATCTCTGGACATTTCAAATTCTTTGGATATACTTGTTGCTGAAAGGACGGCGATAGTAAGAAAAAGAAAATCGCAATAATGATAAGCATAATATTAATGGCAGGAACATTCACAGCTTGTACGGCAGAAGAAAAAATGGATAATAGTTCTTTATCACCCACGGTTTCAACTTCCGTGGGTGTTTCTGTATCTGGGGAAACTTCTGCAACGGCAACAACAGAAAAAACAACTGAAACAACAACAGCCGAAAAAGCAACCGCTTCAAATGAAACAGAGCCTTCGGAAAAGGATACAAAATCCGAAGAAAAAACCGACAGTGGGCAAAATTCGGCGGTTGTTTCAGCAACGAATCCGATTCAGAAAACGCAAACTGAGGTTCAGAACAACAGCAAGAATACAGTGAATAGTAATCCGTCTGAATCAGAATCGACTGCTAAAAAAGAAACTGAAAATTCTACTCAAAAGCCTGTGCAGAAGCCTACAGAAAAGCCGACAGAAAAGTCAACGCAAAAACCGACGCAACCGCCTACCAAAGCAAAAACGGTTGATGTTCAGTATGCGGTGAGTGCCTGCATAGCCTACGGTCAGCAGCTTGGAATGAAATACGATTCCTCACTGAACACAGGCAACGCAAGCTGGTTCTCGCCCACAAACGCATCATATTATGATGATACGCAAAGCCTGACAGCAGATTGCTATGGTGATGTTGAGTATGTAGCCTACTACTTCCAAAGCAGTGGCATAGCTCCGAGCAACTTATCATTCAATGTAATCACAGAAAACAACAAAATATATGTAGTCTATTGTTGAACAGACGATTAAGCAAGGCACTCACTTCATTGTGGGTGCTTATTTTTTTGAAAGGAAGATGACAATGAAAATCAATAGTATAACACTCTCAGACCTCCGCCGTATGAACGGTAAGGAAGGACTCATCTTGCAGGGCTGTGGAGGTGAAATTAAAGAATGAATGGACGGCATCAATAAAATGCTTACGGACAAAGGAATACTTCTTGACAATACAAAGTTTGAGAATGTTTCTGTGTTTCAAAATGATGGCGTTACCTGTATTCTTTATCCATTTGAAGAAGTCCACCTTGATATCGGCAAGCTTGCAATGTGGAGATTACAGTCATACACAGCATTTGCCGGAACTTGGCTTTCCGACTATGTGGAAAACAAGCTCGGTGGATTTATTACCGATGAGCAAAGCAAAGCAGAAAAGGTCAAACCTGACTGTGCGTTGATAGGTCAGGATGGCAATATATTCAATCTGTTAGGAATTGCAAGTCACACTCTCAAACAAAACGGTATGGCTGACGAGGCAAAAGAAATGTGCAGTCGTGTTACGAGTTCGGAAAGTTACTGCGAAGCGCTGAACATTATCGGCGAATATGTAAATATTACGGATGGCAGTGAGCAGTCCGATGATATAGATGAAGATTTCAATGAAGGGCAGGCGATGAAATTATGATTGTATTTAAACAGAATAAGACGTCAATCGGGGCAAGGGTAAAATCTTGCCCCATATTTTTTATGAAAGGATTTTTAAAATGACTAAGTTAATCAGAAATAAGAAATTCACAAGAATAACTGCACTTTTACTCGTGGTTGCCGTAATATTCGGAACAATGTTCTCGCTCCCTGTAAGTGCAGCAAGCGGTGATAAAGTTACAATTACCTTTGACTACTGTTATGACAGTACAGGAAACACAATCAAATTTCAGCAGACAACAGTCAGCAACGGCTACACGGTCGGAACTCCCGGAGAAGAGTTGTGCAAGATTTTTGCAGATGGCAAAGAAGCCTACTGCATTGAACCCGGTCATACACTCTACTCAGGCAATACGCTGACCGAGGACGGTTCGACCGTCTGGAAGAATTTAGGCTCTGCGAAGCAGAAAGCAATCAACCTTGCTCTGCTTTACGGCAAACCCGGTTCAGGGAAATGCTTAAGCGGAACAGAGGATCAGAAATGGGTAGCAACACAGCTGATTGTATGGGAGTTTGTTTCAGGTTGTCGTTCTACAAGCGAAGGCTATAAATGCACAAATACAAAGTTCATTGACGGTATCTGTGCAGGCGGAGCAAATCCCGGAGTTAAGTCAGTTTACAATGCTATCTCAAAAAGCCTTGCAAATTATTCAACCGTTCCGAGTTTTGCAAGTGCAATCGCTTCAAAGGCTGAAACCTATGAGATGAAATATTCAGACGGAAAATATACTTTAACCTTAACAGACAGCAACAGTATTCTTTCGGATTTCAGCTTCAAAACCACAAGCGGAATTTCCGTTTTAAAATCCGGTAATAAGCTGACATTAACTTCAACTTCGCCAGTCAATAATGCAGTAACATTCAACTCTGCAAAATCAATGCCAAGCGTAGAAAATACAACCCTTATCCCATATGGAGATGCAACTTTGCAGGATGTAATCACAGGTGTTGAAAACGACGCTGACCCGATAAGGGCATATTTCAAGGTCAAGACAAGCTCGGGCAACCTAAAGCTTGTCAAAACCTCCGAGGACGGCAATGTTGCAAATATTGAGTTTACTGTCAAAGACGATGGTTACAGTAAGACAGTTAAGACAAACTCAAAGGGCGAATTTGAATTAACTGACCTTTTTCCCGGAAGTTACACCGTTACCGAAATTACAGACAGTAAGTACGAAACACAGAAATCGCAGACCGTTAAGGTCGAAAGCGGCAAAACTGCAAAGGTGACTTTTGAAAATGTCCTCAAGAAAGGAAGTCTTGAAGTAGTAAAAACCAGTGAGGATAATTTCAACGAGGGTGTAAAATTCCACCTTTACGGAACTTCACTCAGTGGTGCGAATGTGGACTTGTATGCAACAACCAACGCTGACGGTGTTGCCACTTTTACAAATGTTCTCGTTAGTGGTGACAAGCTATATACGCTTGAAGAAGTTGATACTGCTGACAGATATGTTGTTCCCAAAAAGCAGACTGCACCTATTGAGTGGAACAAGGTAACACAGAGGTCATTTGACAATGTTTTGAAAAAGTGGAATCTTACTGTTACCAAAACAGACGCTGAAACAAAGTCTGCACAGGGTGACGCAACACTCGCAGGAGCAGTTTACGGTATCTACAATAACGGCAAGTTGGTTGACAAATACACCACAGACAAGAACGGCAGTTTTACAACATCCTATTATTTATGCGGTGACAACTGGACTCTGAAAGAAATTGAGCCGAGTGAGGGTTATCTGCTTGACGAAACCGAATATCATATCGGTGTAGAAGCAAAGAAATACACCATTGAAAATAACAGCATTTCAATGAGTGTAACCGAGGATATTTTAAAGGGCAAAATCTCAATAATTAAGCACACCGATGACGGCAGTACAAAAATTGAAACTCCCGAAGTTGGTGCAGAATTTCAGGTGTATCTAAAATCGGCAGGAGGCTACAGCAAGGCAAAAGAAACAGAGCGTGATATTTTAACTTGCGATGAATACGGCTTTGCAGAAACAAAGGATTTGCCATATGGCATATACACAGTTCACCAAACAAAAGGCTGGAACGGTACGGAGTTCATTGCTGATTTTGATGTGTTTATTTCTGAAAATAATAAGACTTACAAGTACCTCATCAATAACGCAAGTCTTGAAAGCTATGTAAAGATAGTAAAGGTTGACAGCGAAACCGGAAAGCAGATCCCGTATGCAGGCGCAGGGTTTCAGATTTATGATTCCAACGGAAACAAGGTAACAATGAAATACACCTATCCGAATGTTACAGAGATTGACACATTCTACACGAACAGCGATGGTTATCTCATCACACCTGAAACTCTGCCCTACGGCAAAGGTTATTCAGTCGTTGAAGTGCAGGCTCCTTACGGATATCTTCTCGACAGCACACCTGTATATTTTGACATTACGGCAGAAAACACAAGTGAAGAAAACGGCGTTACAATCGTAAAAACAGAGAAGAAAAACACACCTCAGAAAGGTACAATTACCGTTGAAAAAACAGGCGAGATTTTTTCAAATGTAACTTCATCAGGAGAAGAAGTTTTGCTCTATCAGCCTGAATATTCTGTAAACGGTTTATCGGGTTCAGTGTTTGAAATTTATGCAGATGCGGACATTAAAACCCCTGACGGAACAGTAAGAGCAAAGAAAGACGAGCTTGTCGCAACTCTGAAAACAAACAATAAAGGCACAGCAACAAGCAAACAGCTTTACCTCGGTAAATATCGTGTTGTTGAAACCGTTGCACCGTATGGAACAGTTATCAATCCCGAACCTCATACGGTTGAACTTACCTACTCAGGACAGAACGAAAAGGTAACCAACACCTCAACATCATTTACTAACGACAGGCAAAACCTTGTAATTGACCTTACAAAAATTCTTGAACAGGACGAAAAATTCAATATCGGAAACAATGACGAAATTCTGAATGTTTCATTCGGACTTTACGCTGATGAAGATTTGAAGGCTTCCAACGGCACAGTTATTCCAAAGAACGGACTTATTGAAATCATCACCTGTGATGAAAAAGGCAAATCACAGTTTACAACTGATATTCCAATCGGCAGTTACTATGTTAAGGAAATTAGCACAGATAACCACTATATCCTCTCCGATAAAAAATATCCTGTTGTGTTTGAGTATGCAGGACAGGATACAGCAACTGTTCATATTTCGGTAAATGACGGTGAACCGCTTGGAAATGAAATCATCTACGGCACAATAAAAGGCTTAAAGATTGACCGTGAAACAGGCGAAAATATCACAGGCGCATTATTCGGATTGTTCAGTATTACTGAAACCAAATTTACAGAAGAAACTGCAATTCTGACATCCGAATCAAATGAGGAAGGAATCTTAACTTTTGAAAATGTTCCTTACGGCGAATACATTGTCCGTGAGTTAAAGCCTGCAGATGGTTATCTCCCTAATGAAGAAAGCTATCAGGCAACAATTTCAGAGAATGAGGAAATTATCGAAATCACAATTGAAAACGATAAAATACCTGAACTCGGAACAACTGCAACCATTGACGGCAAAAAGGAAGTCGGTGCAACAGAAGTGTTCACCCTTGAAGATGTGGTAGAGTACAAGCATCTTGTACCCGGCAAGGAGTACACGGTTAAGGGCGTTCTTATGGATAAGGCAACAGGAAAAGAGTTGTTGATTGACGGCAAGAAAATCACCTCTGAAGCTACATTCATACCTGATGAACCAACAGGCGAGGTTATTGTTTCCTTTGAATTTGATGCAAGATATATCAATGAAGAAACGAACATTGTCGTTTTTGAAAGTCTTTACAGTGAGGATAAAGAGCTTGCAGTTCACGCTGACCTTGAGGACGTTGGTCAAAACGTAACCGTCAAAATTCCGAAAATCGGCACAAAGGCAAGTATAGACGGCAAAAAGGAATTCACAGTTAACGGTGATATTACCATTGACGATGTTGTTTCCTACAAACATCTCACAGCAGGAAAAGAATACACAATCAAAGGCGTCCTTATGGATAAATCCACGGGTAAGCAATTCCTTGTTGACGGCAAAGAAGTTTGTTCCGAAGTAACATTCACACCCGAAACAGCAGACGGCGAAGTGACAGTCTCCTTTACCTTTGACGGTTCTGTAATTACCAAAGAAACAGAGATTGTAGTTTTTGAAGCTCTCTACCGTGAGGGAACAGAAATTGCAGTACACGCTGACATTGAAGATGAGGGTCAGAATGTAACAATTCATCCACAGCCTGAACCCGAAAAACCGCAGACTGGTGATAACTCAAATCTCGGCTTTTATATTGGCTTAGGTTCTGTTGCTGTCGGAGGTTTAATTGCATTTCTCATCATCAAATTCAAAAAGAAAGATGAGGACGATGAATAATGCACAGGGTGTATATCTGTTCGCCTTTGGGCGGTAATGTATCTGTAAACATTGAAAACGCAAAACGATATGCCCGTTATGCGTTAGAGTGCGGTATGGCTCCGTTCATACCGCATTTTTATGTGCTGATTTTAGATGACAGCAACAAAGAAGAAAGGAATCTCGGTATGAACGCAGGACTTTCTATGCTTTGGGTTTGTGATGCGGTTTGGGTTTTCGGAGATGAAATAACTGAGAGTATGAAAACAGAAATTCGCTTTGCAGAAAAACTGAACATCGAAGTCAGATATATATCGGAGAATGATTTAAAAAAATCGGAGGTAAAAAATGATAAAATCAAGAAGAACTAAGTTAATTAAATGGTTATCAGGCGTATCAGTAATACTGTTAATGCTCGGAATATCGGCAGTAACAGTATTTGCCGCAGGAGATGTATCATCAGCAATCGAAAGCACATGGACATCGGCTCAAACACAGATTAAAAATGTTGTAAACAATGTTGTCTTTCCTGCGGTAGATATGATTCTTGCCATACTTTTCTTTGTTAAACTTGCTACTGCTTATCTCGATTACCGCAAGCACGGACAGTTTGAATTCACCGCGCCGGCAATTCTTTTCGGCTGTCTTGTGTTCTCTCTGACTGCACCGCTATACATCTGGACGATACTTTAAAATTGAAAATGGAAAATGTAAAATGGAAAATTTCGGACGAGCAGATGGGTTGTAATGATAAAAAGCCTTGTTGCCCGAATTTATTTAAAATTGCTGCCGCACACCTTAATTTTCAACTTTCAATTTTCAACTTTCCATTTGACAGGGGGTGATTTATATTTTTGACTGGTTAGGAGATTTTATCGGTGGTATCGGAAGTGCCATAGGAGGTGTGTTCGATTACCTCGGTGAGCAAATCTCAAATGCTATATGGAACACAATGATTCAGTGGCTTTATGAAACGATTTACAACGCTGTTGCCGACTTCTTCACAATGATGGGAAATATGGGAGCAGATGTGTTCGACCTCACTTGGGTGCAGGCGACAATAAACCTGTTTACGCTGTTTGGCTGGGCATTGTTCGTCGCAGGCACGGTCGTCGCCGTGTTTGATGTTGCAATAGAATATCAGAACGGCAGAGCGAACATAAAGACAACTGCAATTAATGTCTTAAAAGGTTTCTTTGCCTGTTCGCTGTTCGGCGTTGTGCCTGTGGAACTGTATAAATTTTGCATCAGCCTGCAAAACATATTCTCAAAGGATTTGTCCTCCATAATGGCAGGACAGCAAAGCATTGATTTAGCAGGACAAAGCACAAGTGTTTTAGAGGGCAGTTTTGCAGTTGCAAACCAGACAACATTCGGATTATTGAATCTGTTATGCATGATAGCCTTTGCCTACTGCGTAATAAAAATCTTTTTTGCGAACATCAAGCGTGGAGGAATTCTGCTCATACAAATGGCGGTAGGTGCGTTGTATATGTTCAGCGTTCCGAGAGGATATCAGGACGGCTTTAATCAGTGGATGAAACAGATAGCGGCACTGTGCCTTACGGCATTTATGCAGACAACTCTGCTGTTCCTCGGGTTGCTAACCTTCCCCGGCAATATGCTTTTAGGACTTGGAATAATGCTTGCATCAAACGAAGTTCCTAGAATTGCACAGCAGTTCGGACTGGATTCATCAGTTAAAGTGAATATGACAAGCATTGTTCACGCAACAACAACTGCTGTTAATCTGACGAGAAGTGTTGCAAGGGCGGCTAAATAACTTAGTGCCAATGTTCTACTCCACTTATGTTGCGTAGAACATTACTGCTTTTTAGCGTAAAATTTCCGCTAAAAAGCAGAGGAGCAATGCTCCTTGGCACAAGTTGCAATCTATCGCAAAGTTCTAATCAAACAAGCTTGTTAGAACTTTGCTCCGATTTAAGACGAAAGGAATTTAAAGATTATGACCACTTATTTATATCCGCAAAACCTAAAAGCCACAGCTATGGCTGTGGAGCTTACGGGATTTTGCAATTATGAGCATAGCGCTTTTGTTATCAATACTGATACTTGCACAGACGAGAATAATAGTACCTCTTGCGGTAACTCTCTGTTTCGGCTTTTTATCAATAAGACTGGAAGATACAACAATTCTTGATTTCATACGCTATGCCGTAAAGTATTTTATATCAACTCAACAGATATATTTCTGGGCAGAAAGGGGCAAATAAATGAAGAACAAGCAGAAAAAAACAAAACAAAAAGGCAAATCAGTTCAGGACTTGCTGGGCATAAAAACCTTTACGAAAAATGGTTTAAAGGTCGGCAAGGAAGAATTTATTTTCTATATGGTTCAGCCTACAAATATTTCTGTGCTTTCCCACACGAATATCGAAATCAAGGTGCGCCACCTGATGATGGTGCTTTCTGCTGTGCCGGATATTGAGATCACCTGTACCGATTCCTGCGAGTGCTTCGATACAAACAAAAGCTATATCAAAGGCAGAATTGAAGCTGAACAGAACGAAAAGGTCAGAAAAATTCTTGCTAAAGACCTTGACTTTCTCGACAGCATTCAGACCGAAACCTCAACCGCAAGGCAGTTTCTGTTCATAGCAAGGTGTAAATCTTCAAAATCCGAAAATGTTTTGCAGAAAGCAAACAGGGTTGAGAAGATTATTTCAGACCAAGGCTTTGAAGTAACCAGAATGAAGAAAGCCGACATCAAGCGTTTTCTTGCAATATATTTTGACGCAAGTATGAACGGCGATTTGATGCCCGACTATGACGGCGAACAGTATATTTCGGAGGTAGAAAATGAAAAAGAAAATTAGTACCATCGCTGTGATTTCCGTGTTCTCAATCATCATACTGGTATGCCTTATTTCGATTGTGTCACAGAAAATCACCGAGTATAACGAAAAAGCAGAGTTTGAAAAGCTTGCAGAAATCGTTACTGAGGAAACAACGAATACAGATACTGAAACAGAAACGATAAGAAAGCCAAATCTGTTGAAAGTCAGTGATTCGGATGATGAATTGCAAACTGAACAGCCTGTGTATTGCACAACCTATTACGAACCTCATTCAATATCAGAACTCATTTCAATGAATTCCGAATGTTTCGGCTGGATAAGCATATCAGGAACAAATATCAATTACCCTGTTATGCATACACCGAGTAATCCGCAGAAGTATCTGAACAAAAACTTTTACGGCGAGTACAGTTATAGCGGTACACCGTTTCTTGATGCAAGGTGTTCAGCCGACAGCACCAATCTCATAATCTACGGACACCATATGAATAACGGCACAATGTTTGCAGACCTCTGCAACTATACCGATTATTCATACTTTACAGAGCATCCGACAGTTGTGCTTGAAACTAAAGACGGGGCATTTGCTTACTCCGTCTTTTCTGTTATGAAAGTAAAATCCGATGATGATTGGTACAAATTCTTAACAACAGATTTGTACGAAACCTATGAAAAATGGGTCAGTTATGCAAAATCAAAATCTCTGTATAACACAGAAATCACACCTGTTTACGGTCAGCAGATTTTAACGCTTTCGACCTGTTACGGATACAATCAGGATAACCGCATACTTGTGTTGGCAGTCCGAAATTAAAGGGGGTAAAAATTATGGGACTATTAAAAAGAAAACCAAAGGTGCTCACACCCGGGCAGGCAGAAGAAATATATACCAAAGATTTCTTTGATATGATTCTGCCGTCAACAATAAAATTTTTCACTGATTATTACATTGTCGGCGACTCGTACCGCAGTGTATGGGCGGTTCGTGAATATCCGCCGTCAACTGAAGAACAGGCGATTTTTTCACAGCTTGCAGATAGAAACGGAGTAACGCTTCGCATTTACCACAGGCTTGTTGAGAGTATGGAACAGCGTAAAATTATACAGAATGCAACACGCAAAAACAAGCTCAAATCCAGTGGTAATGATGTGAACGAAACCATTGAAGCACAGGGCAACTTGCAGGATGTTGTCACGCTGATGGCAAATCTTCGTAAAAATAAAGAAGCTTTGTTGCATTGCTCCGTGTTTATCGAACTAAAGGCAAAAAGCAAACAGAAATTAAAGGAGTTGCAGACTGATATTGCAATGGAGCTTACTCGTTCCAAGATTGAAGTTGACCGCCTGA
>ENA-OPMV01000342-OPMV01000342.1-human-gut-metagenome-genome-assembly--contig:-NODE-342-length-10485-cov-2.376606_pt1 | contig 10485 bp, 9 predicted proteins | sample MGYA00241531_ERZ501759 | MGnify/ENA primary metagenome ERZ501759 (study PRJEB25962, sample SAMEA2042555) | human gut metagenome | biome: human gut; feature: human-associated habitat; material: faeces...
ACAATGATACTCTGAAAATAATAGATGAGTATTTTTCAAAATTGCCAAAGGGATTTGTAAGTGAACTGGAAAAATATGAAGGAATAGATGACCGCAAGATATTTATTAAAATAAATGATGAGAAAGGAATGTATGATTTTTCGTCAGATATTGCTAAGGGCGATTATTGGACAATAGGCGCTTCTGATGATATGGATATGGGGCTGGGTTATTGCACTATGTATTCTATATGGTACAACGTCACTAGGAGAAAAGATACTGACGGAATACTGGAAGATTGGGATAGTTACAATCCTGTTGGATTTCAATATGGAGATAGTGATACTTACAGTAAATATGCTTTCAGCGAAAATAATTATGAAAATGCTTATTTCATATCAGATGGTACAATTAATCATAAACTCAGTGATATGGGAGGGTATTTTGCAGTCATGATGAGAGCAGGTAAAAATATTGAATCAATGCTTGAACAATGTCCCAAAATACGTGCAAAGGCAGAATATCTGTGTAAAGAAATAGAACGGGCATTTAATACAGTAGATGAAAACGCATATTGGAATAGCTGCTTTGGGGATATTTGATGGAGGTGTTTGCGGTGAGAAAAACATCAATTACGATAGTTATAATGATAATGACAATAATGTTGTCCGGCTGTGGAAAAAATAAAAGCGAAAAAATAAATGAAAAGGAATTGGAAATAGAACAGAAATACGGAATAGAAATTGAGAAGGTACGTGAAGAAGATTTAAAAGTGATAAGTGAATATTTTGCAAAACTGCCTGACGGTTTTGTTGAAGAATTAAAAACATATCAGGACTATGAAGAATATCAGGACAGAAAGATATACATATATGTAAGCGGAGATGGGGTGACAGATGTTAAAAATGATGTGAGCCGTGGTGATTATTGGATATTAAACAATAACAAAGAAATTGAAGACCAGTTAGCTTATTGTACAATGGAATCGGTATCCTATAACATAAGTTACAGAAAAAAAGGTACAAATTTACTGCATGCATGGAATCGTTATAACCCATCAATATATGATTATAGCGATGATAAGGAATATTTTAAGTATTTATATAATGAAGACAATACTGAAGAAGCATATTTTATCGGGGAAGAGCCTGTGTTATATGCGATGGATGATGAAGCCAGAATATTTTCACTGCTTATGACAGAAGATGAAAAAGGTATTGAAATTCTTGATAAAGCACCAAAAATCCGTCAAAAGGCACTTTATATACGTGATGTAATCCAGTTTTCTTTTGATACAGTGGACACAACAGCATATTGGAACAGGCATTTTGCAGGTAAAGAATAACACAAGAGGTATAAAATGAAGCTGATAAAAAAATTAATAATATCAACAATTATAATGGCTTTTATATTAACCATTACAGGATGCAGCAACAGCAAAGAGACAGATTACTGCCTTGATAAAAAAGAAAAAATAGAGTCAAAGTACGGCATAACCATTTGTTATGGCAAAGATAAAATAAAAGAAAAGAGCGTGTCATCATATAAACTATTGGATAATGAACGTAAGGTCGATGCCATTCTGGATGAGATTGATGACTATTTTTCAAAGCTGCCTGAAGGCTTCATAGAAGAAGTTACGACTTTTGATTCGGATGATGCCACAGAAATTGTAATTTTAATTCTGAAAAAAGATTCTGTGGGAGTCAGCTTTAATGACAGGGAACATGAATACTGGCTTGTAAATGAAAGTGACACGGATATGGACCTGGCAGGAGATATGATGTATTCCATGATGTTTCATGCAAAATATTCTCCGAAACGTGACGGCTTTTTATCAGACTGGAATGATTACAATCCCGATGGATTTACATACGGAAGCAGTAAGAATAAAAAATATCTTTGCGGCAGCAGTAATATTGAAAACGGATATTTCCTGCTGGATGAGACAATGGAAGATCCTATTACCGAAGTACAGTTGTTATTCTCTATGCTGTGGGATGATGAATGTATGGAAAAATACAATGCAATAAATCTGCCCCGTATAGTAGACAAGATGAAGTTTTTATGCAGCGAGATAAGCAGGATATTTGAAACCGTGGACGAGACAGCATATTGGAACAGGTATTTTATAGAGAAATAATCCTCATATCAAAAATATAGAAATAAGGGCTAAAAGGAGCAAAAATGAACTGGATTAAGGAAAATAAAATCAAAATAATTATTATAGTAGCAGTAGTATTACTTGCAGGAGTAGGTACAGTAATCGCGTTAAATACTAAGCAGACAAAAATAGATCCGGCAGACAGTAATCAGTCAGATGTTGTAATAAATGAAAGTTCAAAGGAAGATGTCACAACGAAGAAAGATGATGTTATAAAAGAATCAGAGAGCACAACAGAGGCGGATAAGGAAGAAGAGACTACCTCAAAGGATGATAAGAATGTAGAAGAAGAGACAACTCCGGCGGCAGCAGAACCAACAACACCGTATGTAGCACCGACAACGAAACCACAGGCAAAGCCAACAACACCATATGTAGCACCGGCAACAAAACCACAGGCAAAGCCAACAACACCACAGCCAACCCGCCCAACAGAGCCGGCAACAACAGCACCGGTTATACATGGAAAGGATGGAGTGATTCTGGATACGCTGTATTTATGTAAATCAGATGGAAGTAAAATAAAATTACCAGAATCAAAGGCGGAGATGACAGAAAGACTAGGAAGTTCAGATAAGGGTTATGGAATATGGTATGATACTAGAGTAAAAGATATATTAGGAATAGGTCTTATTATGAATCAGTCAACTAAGGAAGATGTTGAAGCATATTTTGGAAAACCATTAATAGAGGAAAAGACAGTTTATGACATATTTGGAGCATATAAATATAAGAACTCAGATTTATATGTAACATTCAGTTACTTCCTTGAGGGAAATCACAAAATGAGACAGATAATAATTGATAACAAATACAAATAGAAATGAGGATAAAACAATGAGAGCAAAGAAATACATGGCGTGGATTATCACAGCAGCAATGCTTGTTACATCCATTCCATTTTCAGAGAAACGAGTAAAAGCAGATGTACTTCCTGAGGGTACGCAGATGAAGTTTGTTGTTAAAGACCTTGATGGGACTACAATCAAGAACTCAGAGAATCCCGATGATGACAGAATTCTTAAATTCAAAATCGGTGATGAAGAAACAGAGGCAGTATTTAGCAATGATGAATATACCATTGATATAGGAAACCGTGAGTCAGCAGGACTTGAAGTAAGCATAATAATGGGTGATGTCATTAAAACTGAATCCTACAGTGCGGATAAGACGGAGTATGACGTTACCATGAGTATGGCTACGCCTATAGACATCACGGGTTCGGTATATGATGAAGCTACGTCTACTTACACAGTACATATTCCGTATGACCCGGAAGGAAAGTATGAACTGCCTGAAGGTGTTGTCATGGATACAACAGACATTGAATCCAATGAAACAGAAGACGGTATATACAACTACGCGGGTTATGAAGATGGTGTAATCAACTACCGTACGCCGGGATATGTTAAGGTCAGGCTGACAGCTGTCCGTGATGACGGGTACAAGGTATATACTCCTGTATATCTGCTTATTGATATTGATAACACTCCTGAATTCAGAGCGGATAATAACAAATTTTATGACAATAACGTAATTATTGAAAAAAGCGGAGACCTTGTTGCTGGTGTAACGCTTAAGAACAAGAAGTCATGGAACGGGCTGAATCTCAGTTGTAATTATGATAATAGCATTATATATGAAAGTTCTGATGCGGAAGTAAGTGTTGACGGCACAGGCAGAATAGCAATAAATAAAGACTCCGGATATGATTTGGTAGAAGCAGTAATAACAGCAAGGGACAGATACACAGGAGAAAAGGCTTCATACAGTCTTACGGCATATCCTGAAACAAGTAATGACATAATACTTAGTGTTAATAAAGAATCCCTCCCTTATGATAATAAGGTAAGCATTAATGCAGCGGATTACAGGACGGATACCATTCCTGTAAACATTGAGAATCAGGATGATTATACTGATATAGTGTATTCATCGGATAATGAAAACATCGCAACAATTGATACAGACGGAAGCATACACATACTTGAAGTAGGAACAGCACACATATCCGTGACAGCGGCTAAGAAAGGTGAATGGAAGAAATATGAAAAGACATTCACTATTGAATCAAAAGCTGTTGATTCGTATATTAAGGTATATGTGGATGGCATAGAAAAAGACATTACAGAGACAATAGAAATCTCTGAGGATGACATACGGAATGAAAGTGTAAAATTGCCTGTATCACTTGATATGCATAATAAATATGGCAGAAAATTAGATTATGTGTCATATACTGTGACATCAAAACCACAGGGAATCAGTGTTGATATCAGTGATTCGGGAATTACCATATCACAGACTGACAACATTGAAAGAAATGTACCTTTTGAAATCACAATAAAAGGTTATGGATGGGGATATAAAGAATCACAGGTCACATTATCCTTTATAATTAATGGAAAGGAAATAAATAACAGTTCAATATATTCTGTAAGTTACATAGAAAACGGTACAGAAAAACCTCTTGTGAGTGGTAAAGTGATTAACGGAATAAGAACAAGATGGGCACTTACCAATGAGGTTAAAGTGGGAGTGTTGGATAGCGAAAACTATAAGCTTAGTAACACAAGACGTACAGAAAGAAAAGCAGATGTTTTACTTTCAACATTTAATGCAGAAAAATACAACAAAGACCATGCGTTTTACCTGTGGGAGAAAACTGGCGAAAATAAATATGATTCATCTTTCACCCACGAATATTTCGGAACAGACCTTGAAGCCCCTAAACTTACCCTTGTAAATCACGAAAACATCAATATAACCGGTAAAGGACTTTACACAAGCGGCAATGCATCCATAAATGTCATGGCTGCAGACAAAGACGGACACCTCTACGCAGTGGAACTGGTGGATTCACTGACAGGAGATGTGATTAAAAGTGTGGGAATGGAAGAACTGGCAAAGAATGATGCTTCACTTAAAGAAACAAATGTCAGGTTTGACATCCCGTTTGAAAATAACACGGCAGTACATTATGCCGTTGTGGTATGGGACCAGGCAGGAAGAAAAACCGTCAGGTCACTTGCAGGACTATTAAGAAATGCTGAATACGGTGAAGACACCAACGTGCTTATATCAGACAATACACCTGCAAGTGACAGGCTCTCCGTGGAAAACGGACCGGATGTCAATAAATATGTCACAGAAAACGGAAACATATATGTTTCGGGGGAATCAGGAATAGTAATCGTAATCGTATCTGAGGATGCCGGAGATGTTTATTCAGGAATCAGCAGGATAACATTGACAGTCAACGGAGAAGAAAAGACATTCAATGCAGACGGCACAGGCAGTTTTACAGCCGCAGACAATACTGCCAAGGCAGTGCTTGATACCGCAGATTTCATGACAGGTGTCATTGACGATAAGAGAAGCAGGCATCTGGCGGTAACCGTTTCATCAGAAGATTTTGCCGGCAATGTTTCCACACCAAAGCGTTACGACATCTATGTGGACAGAAAAGCACCACAGGCAGAAGGAATGACAATAACCTTTGGAAACACGGGAAGAAATAAAGAAACAATGACATCCTACGGGACTTTTTATAACGGCAGGTTTACCATGACTTCAGACATAAGTGACGGATTATCAGGACTTAAAAGTGCCGTGTTAAAAGTGGGAAACAGGACGATACAGGGATATGTTACCGGAAACGGAATCTCCTTTGATGTAGGGGACAATGTAAGCGGAAATGCGGAACTTGTACTTGAAGATTCAGTGGGAAATAAAAATACTGTCCCATATACAGTAATAGGTGCGGGCAGAGGCGTTAAAAACAGCTATATAGACGTGGACACACTGCCTGTTGACATAATGGTTGCGGCAGACAGCAAGCCGGGAAAGTACGGCTGGTATAACGGAAAAGTGACATTCACCGTAAAAGCTGCCGACAGGTCGTTATCCGAAAAATCGGGAATCAGAAACGTAACAATTACCGTCAACGGCGTCAGGTATAATGCAGAAGCATACGATAACAGGACGACATCTGACAAAGAGTATAAAGTCACTGTTGATGACAGGTTAATCATGGAAACCATGAATGAAGAAGGAATGTATACTGTCAGGGCAGAAGCAGTTGATAATGCCGGAAATACCTCGGTAAAAGAAGCAAGTGTATATATAGATACAGTGGCACCGGTAATAGGAGAAATCACAGGCGTGAAACCGGGAAGCGACAATGCGGGAAACGTGACCATAAATATTCCCGTAACGGAAAAACATTTCAGTGCAGAAGGCAACGGCACAGTAATAACCGTCAGGAAAGAACTTGACGGGAAGACAACGGAAAACGTGATAACGGCTGATAGGTCTGACAGGATGGAAACTGTCGGAAGATATACATTCACGGAAGACGGCACATACAGTGTTTCCGCAGTATCGACAGACGCTGCAGGAAATAAATCAGACGAAAGAAAAATATCTTTCATCATTGACAATACTAACCCGGTAGTAAGGATTTCAGGAGTAACGGACGGCAGTTATGTAAAAGATTCCGCAACCCTTGAATTTTCAGCCGTCGAGGTTAATTACAGGAATAATGACGTTAAGATAAGTGGAACAAGGAGCCTTAACGGAATAACTGAGGTACTTGACATGGGAGGCTTTGTAAGCAGTACAAAAGAGTCCGTGATGAAAAAAGTATTTACAGATGAAGGTGAATATGAAATCACGATTATGGCAGAAGACGGGGCAGGCAACAGCTCCAAAACAGAAAGAATACACTTTACGGTGGATACAGCCAATCCGGAAATAACACTTGCGGGACTTGACAGGGCTTCATATACGGACACAGTATCTGGAAAAATAAATATAAAAGATAATTATTACAGGACAGGCACAGTAAAGCTTGTAAGAAGCTCTGTCACATATGATGAAACAGCAGACAGGCTTAACATAACCGATAAAGAAGACGTTACGGACCTTTTTGTAAAGACGGGAAAAGAAAGCAGCAGCCGTGAAAGAAACCTGGTTATCGAAATACCTAAAGAATGCGGCAATGACGGACTTTATGTTCTCAGCGTGACGGCAGAGGACATGGCAGGAAGAATATCGGAAAATATAACTGAATTTACCGTCAACGGATACGGGTCAGTATTTACCTTTAATGAGAGCCTGTTAAATCTTTTAAATAATCCGTATGTAAAAAATGTGCAGGAAGATTTTACCGTAAGCGAATACAATGCCGGCAGCATAGACCATGATAAGGTATCCGTCCAGATAACAAGGGACGGCGCCATGATGCAGAATCCGAAGTACAGTGTCAATGACCTGTCGGAGAAAAACGGATGGCATAAATACGAATATGTGATAAGCAGGGACAACTTTAGCAGTGACGGAATCTACAGGATTGTCATATCCACCGTGGACAGTGACGGCAACAAGTCGGAGACACTGAAAGAGGACAGGCTTGCCGCAGTATTTTATGTAGACACGACCAAACCGGAACTTGTATCGGTGACAGGTCTTGGAAAGAAGAATTATAACGCTTCGGAAATAGATGTAAAGTATGAACTGTTTGATGCCATGGGAATAGCAAAAGTGGAAGTCTATATAGACGGAGTCAGGACAAAAGAGATAACGGATGTGGAAGAGATAACACAGTACCTTGGTTCATTCAGCGTCTCACAGGGTATGAACCGCCACATAAGGCTGGTTATTACAGATAAGGCAGGAAATGTCACGGATACCGATGTGACCGAAGACGGAAAGTATGTGGCAGATTTTAATAAAAATGTAACCATATCCACCAATATATTTATACGATGGTATGCCAACAAGGCACTTTTTGTGTGCAGTATAGTGTGCGTGGTGTTACTGACAGCCGGAATCGTGGTCTTGGTTACAAGGAACAGGAAGAAAAAAGGAACACAGGAGAAATAGAATGGGTAATATTGATTATGACTATTTAGGAGATGGTTCGGTTGCTGCAAGTGCAGTGACCGAATCAAAAAATGCGATATTCAGCCAGTCAGTTCTGTCAGTATTGGTAATAATAATCGGAGTGCTGGTGCTTATTGCATTGTCAATAAGCATTGTCAATCTGATTATGAGTATCAGGATGAACAGAAGGATAGGAAATATCAGCTCAAAACTTGGAACAATACAGTCAGATAAAAATGATACAATCGGGATTGTGTTTTGCAAAAAGTGTGGAAGCAAGTATTCGGTGGCAGACAGACAATGTCCGTTCTGCGGTGAAAAGAGACAATAATTTTTGAAAAAACTCTTGACGAGATAAAGTTTCTCTGATATACTACAAAAGCTGTTGAAACAGATATGGCGAGTTAGCCAAGTGGTAAGGCGTGGGTCTGCAACACCCTGATCGTCGGTTCAAATCCGTCACTCGCCTCTATATCAGAGATAATAATGACATCGATTACATTTGTGGTCGGTGTTATATTTTTATCCGGAAGCGTTTTGCCGGTTTTGAGGATAAGGCAGGTGTTAATATGGATTTTGAAGTGAACGATATTATTAAAATGAAAAAGCCCCATCCCTGCGGATGTTATGAATGGGAGGTCATGCGTGTCGGAGCCGATTTCAGGTTGAAATGTGTGGGATGCGGACATGAGATAATGATTGCAAGAAGAATAGTTGAAAAAAATACAAAATCTATTAAAAAAGTACAATAATTGGACTTGCCACGTTTTTTTTATTATGGTATCATATATCTTCGTGATATATTGATTTATATTCCTTGCTTTCTACTAAGATAGAAAGCCAATAGACCAGAAGGAGGTGCAGTACAGCATGAATAAGTATGAATTAACAGTTGTTGTTAACGCAATGACAGAGGACGATGTAAGAACAGCAGTCATCGAGAAAGTTAAGGATCTTGTTGCAAAGTGTGGTGGAACAATCACAGCTGTTGATGAAGCCGGCAAGAAGAAATTAGCTTATGAGATTCAGAAGATGAATGAAGCATTCTACTACTTCTTTAGTATTGACGCAGTAGCAGAGTTCCCTAACGCAATTGCTTCAGAACTTCGTATCATGGACAACGTTCTCAGATTCTTATGCGTTAACGTAGAAGAATAGAAGCTTAACGGCTTATGCCGTAGAGGAGGCAGATTATGAACAAAGTAATCTTAATGGGACGTTTAACAAGAGATCCTAATATCAGTTATTCATCTGGTGAGAGACAGACTACAGTTGCCAGATATACATTAGCAGTAGACAGAAGACGCCGTAGTGACGGTGGAGAACAGACAGCAGATTTTATTTCCTGTGTGGCATTTGACAGAGCAGCAGAGTTTGCGGAGAAATACCTTCATCAGGGAACCAAGATAGCTGTAACAGGTCGTATACAGACCGGAAGCTACACTAATAGGGATGGACAGAAAGTTTATACAACAGATGTTGTAATTGAAGAACAGGAATTTGCAGAGAGCAAGAATAGTGCCGGTGAAGGGGGATATTCACAGGCAGCAGGCAGACCTGAACCAAGTGCTGCAGGAGATGGATTTATGAACATTCCTGACGGCGTTGAGGATGAGGGATTGCCATTTTAGAGAATTAAGGAGGTCTAGAAATGCCTAATCCAAGAGAAAACCGCGGAACAGATGCTCCAATGAAGAAGAGAATCAACCGTAGAAGAAAAAAAGTTTGTGTATTTTGTGCCGATTCAACTAACGTAATCGATTACAAAGATGCTAATAAATTAAAAAGATTTGTATCTGAAAGAGGTAAGATTCTTCCTAGAAGAATTACAGGTACATGTGCAAAACATCAGAGAGCACTTACAGTTGCAGTTAAGAGAGCAAGACAGATTGCAATCTTACCTTACACACTTGATTAATTATATCTGATTAACATAACCCCATGGTTCGTATCCGAGTCATGGGGCTATTTTTATGTATGGAAAAAAAATTACCGGTGTGATATAATAAATTATCTATAGCTTTAGGAGATATGACATGGCAGGGAAAGAAAAGAGATTACGTAATCTGTTAAATTTATATCTTAGATATCCGATTATAGCAGGTATTGTATTTGCTGTTATGAATATAATGGTATATTTTATAAGTGTCAGGGCAGGAATCGTTGTTTCAATAGCGGTGCTGGCATATTTTGTATGGCTTCTTTTTATGATATTTAATAAGCATGTTGCTGTATCTAAGGCACTTATGGATTTTGCCTCAGGATATGCACAGATGCAAAAGAAGTTGTTGGATGAATTTAAGGTTCCATACGGACTTCTGGATAATCAGGGCAAAATACTCTGGCTTAATAATTCTCTTGGTGCAATTGTTGGCAAGGACAACTACCGGAAGAACATAAGTACGGTAATACCCGAACTATCCAAGATACAGATTGAACCGGGTAAGAATTTACAG
>ENA-OPMV01000345-OPMV01000345.1-human-gut-metagenome-genome-assembly--contig:-NODE-345-length-10428-cov-1.756001_pt1 | contig 10428 bp, 10 predicted proteins | sample MGYA00241531_ERZ501759 | MGnify/ENA primary metagenome ERZ501759 (study PRJEB25962, sample SAMEA2042555) | human gut metagenome | biome: human gut; feature: human-associated habitat; material: faeces...
CAGCAGAGTGAAACACTTGCAACATCTTTAAATAAGGGTGTGAAGGACTTTGATACAGCAACATTAGAAGACAGCGAAAGCTATATCTTAGCTTACAAATAAATTAAACGAGAGTATGGAGGCGAATTATGGTAAAACTTTATGAAACAGGTGCATACTTACTGAATGGTTCCGAGCTGGTTCCAGATGACGGACAGGCACAGGCAGTACTTGCATCGAAGGGTGTACAGACATCCAAAGAGGATGCATCGAAAAACACAATGGCATATGGAATACTCGAAGCACACAATACTTCGGGCAATATGGAACAGCTTAAGATCAAGTTCGATAAGATGACAAGCCATGATATTACATTTGTTGGTATTATCCAGACAGCGAGAGCATCAGGACTGACAGAGTTCCCAATCCCGTATGTACTTACAAACTGTCACAACTCTTTGTGCGCAGTTGGTGGAACAATCAACGAGGACGATCATGTGTTTGGTCTTTCCTGTGCAAAGAAATACGGCGGAATCTATGTACCACCTCATCAGGCAGTTATTCACCAGTTCGCAAGGGAAATGCTTGCCGAGAGCGGTAAGATGATTCTTGGTTCTGACAGCCATACAAGATACGGAGCTCTTGGTACAATGGCAGTCGGAGAAGGCGGACCTGAACTTGTTAAACAATTATTATGCAAGACATACGATATAGACCGTCCGGGTGTTGTGGCAATTTACCTTACGGGAGAACCTGTGAAGGGTGTTGGTCCGCAGGACGTTGCAATTGCCATTATCGGAGCAGTATTTGCTAACGGTTATGTTAAGAATAAAGTAATGGAATTTGTAGGTCCCGGCGTATCTAACCTCAGTGCCGATTTCAGAATCGGTGTGGATGTTATGACAACAGAGACAACCTGTCTTTCATCAATCTGGAGAACAGATGATAAGATTAAAGACTTTTATGATATACATGGAAGAAGCGAAGCATACAAAGAACTTAATCCGGGTGCCGTTACTTATTATGACGGAGCAGTATTTGTTGAACTTGATAAGATTAAGCCAATGATTGCAATGCCATTCCATCCAAGTAACGCTTATACAATAGAAGAACTTAATGCCAATCTTGAAGATATTCTTCATGACTGTGAGCAGAAAGCAAAGGTAAGCTTTGGAGATAAGGTACAGTTCAATCTTACCAATAAGATTAAAAACGGCAGACTTTATGTTGACCAGGGGATTATCGCAGGCTGTGCCGGCGGCGGATACGAAAATATCTGTGATGCGGCAGACATATTAAGAGGCAAATCAATCGGTGCCGATGAATTTACGCTCAGCGTATATCCTGCAAGTACACCTATTTATGTTGAACTTGCAAGAAACGGCAGACTTGCAGATCTTATGGCAACAGGTGCGATTGTTAAGACAGCATTCTGCGGACCTTGTTTCGGTGCCGGAGATACACCTGCCAACAACGCGTTTTCTATCAGACATTCAACAAGAAACTTCCCTAACAGAGAAGGCTCTAAGATACAGAACGGTCAGGTTGCTTCGGTTGCTCTTATGGATGCACGTTCAATTGCTGCAACAGCGGCTAACAAGGGATTCCTTACGGCAGCAACAGATATGGATGTGGAATATACAGGACCAACATATCATTTTGATAAGACAATATATGAAAACAGAGTTTTTGACAGCAAGGGAGTTGCAGACCCTGAGCAGGAGATTCAGTTCGGTCCTAATATCAAGGACTGGCCACAGATGGTAGAACTTCCTGAAAACCTTATAATCAAGGTTGTATCGGAGATTCATGACCCTGTAACAACAACGGATGAACTTATTCCTTCAGGAGAGACTTCTTCATTCAGATCTAACCCACTTGGACTTGCGGAGTTTACGCTTTCAAGAAAAGATCCTGAATATGTCGGAAAAGCAAAAGAAATACAGAAGGCAGAAAAAGCCAGAGAAGCAGGACAGTGTATGGGTGAAGCTGTACCTGAACTCAGGGAAATTATGCATAAGATTAAGGAAAGCTACGATGTATGTAAGGATAATACAGGTGTAGGAAGTACGATTTTTGCGGTTAAACCTGGGGACGGTTCGGCAAGAGAACAGGCAGCATCATGCCAGAAGGTACTTGGCGGATGGGCTAACATTGCTAATGAATATGCCACAAAGAGATACAGAAGTAACCTTATTAACTGGGGTATGCTTCCATTCATAATCGATAAAGGTGAATTGCCATTTGCTAACGGAGATTATATTTTCATTCCGGGAATCGCCAAGGCTGTTAAGGATAAAGCCTCAGTGATGAAAGCTTATGTAGTCAACAAAGGAATGAAAGAATTTGAGCTTAAGATGGATCCGTTGACAGACGATGAGCGACAGATAATACTTGATGGTTGTTTAATCAATTATTATAAATCACATTAATCATTCAATAGGAGGAAAAGGACAGAATGAATTACACAATTGAAGGCGGTACATTGCCAACACTTATTTTGAACCTCGAAGCAGGCGAAACAATTATGACAGAAGGAGGAGCAATGTCATGGATGTCTCCTAACATGCGTATGGAAACAACTACCAATGGTGGTTTTGGTAAGATGATGGGAAGAATGTTCAGCGGTGAGAAATTATTTATGAACCGTTATACAGCACAGGGCGGTCCGGGAATGATTGCCATGGCATCAAGTTTACCGGGAAGCATCAAACCATTTGAGATTGTTCCGGGAAGAGAGCTTATCTGTCAGAAATCAGCATTTCTTTCCTGCACACCGGGCATTGAACTTTCAGTAGCTTTCCAGAAAAAGCTTGGAGCAGGTTTCTTTGGCGGCGAAGGATTTATTATGCAGAAATTATCAGGTCAGGGACTTGCATTTATTGAAATTGACGGATATTGCAAAGAATATGAATTGGCACCAGGTCAGCAGATTATTCTTGATACCGGTTATCTTGCAGCAATGGAAGCGACATGTACAATGGATATTAAGTCAACAGGTGGCGTTAAGAATGCATTATTTGGTGGAGAAGGTTTCTTTAACACGATTGTAACAGGTCCTGGTAAGGTATACGTTCAGTCAATGCCAATGAGCAAAATGTTTGGAGCATTAGGATCGACTAACAAATAATAACCGATATACGGATAGTTTTTACGGAAGCGGCATGATCTTTTGGATTATGCCGTTTTTTATATATGAAAATGTAATAAATAAGAGCATTCCGTAATATATTAATAAAAAAGGTGTTTTTCATGCTTAATTATTTATGGGCATTTATGGTTCTTGCAGGGACTTTGTATGGCATGATAACAGGCAATGTGGATAAAATAACAGATGCACTTCTTACAGGAGGTGGATCTGCGATTGATATGGCAATGACATTGTTTGGAGTTGTTGCACTTTGGACAGGGTTAATGAACATTGCCATGAAAAGCGGTCTTATTAACAGTATACAGGAAAAATTATCGCCGGTTGTAACATTTCTTTTTCCTACCGTTCCTAAGGAACACAGAGCAAGAAAATATATAACCGTTAATCTTGTTTCTAATTTTCTTGGATTAGGTGTAGCAGCAACTCCGGCGGGGCTTAAGGCGATGGAAGCACTTTCGGACTTACAGGATGATAAGGCGGGAGAACATATAACATCTATGTCCTCTGCCATGTGTGCCTTTCTCGTAATAAATATTTCTTCAATACAGCTTATTCCGATAACCGTAATTGCTTATCGGGCACAGTATGGAAGCATTAATCCTGCGGGAATAATAATACCCGGTATAATAGCAACTTCGGTAAGCACACTGACCGGAATTATTTTTGCAAAAATAATGGAAAAGAAAGATAAAATTGTACATAAAAACGACAGATAATGGTATAATGAGGGAGAAAAATGTTAATGAACAACAGGAGGAAAGCTTATGAAAATTTTATTTTATGATGCAAAACAATATGATATCGAATCTTTTAACAAACAGCTAAAAGATTATCCTGAAATCACGGTTGACTATATAGAAACAGATATAAATGAAAGAACAGCATCTCTGGCGGATGGCTATGATGCTGTATGTGCGTTTGTAAGTTCTGACCTTGGGAAGAATACAATAAAAACATTGGGAGAAAAGGGAGTCTCACTTATCCTTATGAGATGCGCGGGTTATAATAATGTTGACCTTGCCACTGCCGATGATCTGGGTATTACAGTGCTTCGTGTTCCGGGATATTCGCCTGAAGCAGTAGCAGAACACGCCATGACACTTGCTATGAGCGTTAACAGAAGAATTCATAAAGAATATATAAAGGTAAGAGAGAATAACTTCAGCCTTGTGGGACTCAAGGGACTTAATTTTTACGGAAAAACAGCGGGTATAATCGGAACAGGCAAGATAGGTGCGGCAATGGCAAGAATCTGTCACGGATTTGGGATGAAAGTAATAGCTTACGATAAGTACCCTAACAAAAATCTTGACTTTATAGAATACAAAGAGTTAGAAGAAGTTTTACGGGAATCTGACCTTATATCTTTACATTGCCCGCTTACTGTGGAAAATTATCATATGATTAATGCCAAGACTATTTCTCTTATGAAGGATAATGTTATTTTTGTAAATACGTCAAGAGGCGAACTTGTTGACACGGAAGACCTGATTGCAGGCATAAGATCAAAAAAATTCCACGGCGTGGGTCTTGATGTGTACGAGGAAGAAGGACACAATGTATTTGAGAACAGGGAGGAAGACATTCTTGAGTCTTCAATTACAGCAAGGCTTCTTTCATTCCCTAACGTAATTATAACTTCCCATCAGGCTTTTTTTACTGAAGAAGCCCTTGAAGCAATAAGCAGGACAACCCTTGATAATGCCATGGATTACAAGAAAGGCTCAATCAATCAGATGAATCAGGTAAAGTAACCGGAACACGGAGGAAAGGATGAGAATAGAATATATCCGCATCAGTAATTTTAAATCAATAGATAATCTGGAAATTAAAGATATAGAAAATGCACTTATTCTCGTAGGACAGAATAATACAGGAAAAAGTACGGTAATAGATGCAATAAGAGCGGTATGCGGTGACTACAAAATACAATTCGATGATTTTGATGACAGTGGTGCCAATATCGAAATAAGCATAAGACTCAGAATTTTTGACAGTGACCTTGCCAATCTTCAAAAAATGGGATTGGTCAGCCGCTGCCGGAGATATGAACCATGGCTCAGGGAATTTGGAGAACGGCTTCCTTCCTATGTCCCGGATGGAGAAGAATTTGAAGAACCTGATGGCGGCGTGTTATCGTTTACCTTTTATGCCAATAGGACAGGAAAGGTAAGGTGGGATGATGGTTTTCGTAAAAATAACCAGTGGATTTCAACGATTTTTCCTAAAATATATTATATGGATGCGGAGAGAAACCTTACCGTATTTTCCAGAGATATGCTTTTTCTGCAGGAAAATGAGGAAATGAAATGTATGAAAGCAGGATGCTGTATTTTTGACCATGCCAAAAAATGCAACCATTGTTTTTCCTGCATTGGACTTATAAACAGAAAAACAGTGGAGGATCTGACTGCCTTTGAGACTTTAAAACTTCTTGAATATAAGACATATCAGATGAATCTTGATGAGTTCTCGGCAAAGGTGAACAGAATATACAGAAGAAACGGAGGTCAGGACACCATTGTGTATTCAATGAATAATGATGTGGAAAGCATGCTTACCGTAAACACAGAGATCCATACAGATGCAGACGGATTTACAAGACCTGTGTCATATATGGGACGGGGAATGAGAAGCATATATATGCTGTCCCTTCTGGAAGCAGACCTGGATGATAGTAATTATCCATGCATCATAATGATGGAAGAACCTGAAATGTCATTACATCCTACATTGCAAAAAAAGTCAGGGGATATTCTTTATCGTCTTTCCAAAAAACACCAGGTTATTTTTACAACACATTCGCCTAATCTTCTTCCTAATTTTAACAGCAGGCAGATAAGACAGATGGTCTGTGACGGGGAAGGAAGGTCAGTGGTTAAGGAAAAGACGGATATAAGTGTTATTTTGTCAGATCTGGGATATACGGCAAACGATCTGATGAATGTGAACTTTGTTTTTATTGTTGAGGGAAAACAGGATAAGAGCAGACTTCCTATTCTTCTAAAAAAATACTATAGTGAGATGTACGATGAAGATGGCAATCTCAGCAGGGTTGCGATAATTACTACCAACAGTTGTACCAATATTAAGACCTATGCCAATCTTAAATATATGAATCAGGTATATATAAGAGACCAGTTTCTGATGATAAGGGACGGTGACGGCAAAAATCCAAAAGAATTGAGAAAACAACTTTGCAGGTATTACGAGGAGCAGGATTTACGGGACGTAGACCATCTCCCGAGAGTAACGGAGAAGAATGTCCTTATATTAAAATATTATTCTTTTGAAAACTATTTTCTTAATCCCACGATAATGGCAAAATTAGGTGTCATTAAGTCAGAATCGGATTTTTACAAAATATTTCTTCAGAAATGGAAAGAATACCTGAACAGGATAAGGAGCGGAATACATTTAAAACAGATTATGGGACATGATCTGCAAAGTATACAGGATGTAAAAGATAATATGGAACTTATAAAACGCTATATGCGGGGGCATAATATTTTTGATATTTTTTACGGAAGATATAAAAACAGCGAAACTGAATTGCTTACAAAATATGTTGAGCTTGCACCAAGGGAAGACTTTGCGGATATTCTTAATTCAATAGACCGTTTTATTATATTTGAAAGTAGAAAAAAATAATATGTTAGTGTATAATTACATGACATAGGATATGCAGATACAAAATCATAAAATTTAAGAGGTGACATATGGACGACAACTGTGTTAAAACAGAAGAAACGGGAACATCCGGCAGAAAAAGATTTAAGCTGCCTAATAAATATCTGACAATCGGTCTGGTTGCATTTATTGTAGTTGCAGCATGTATTTTATTTTATTATCTATTCTTTGAAGATAAGTCACTGTTTGGATTTTTCAAAGTATCATTCCAAAGCATAAGGGCATTTATAATAGGTGCGGTTCTGGCGTATCTGCTTAAGCCGATATGTGCTATTTTTGAAAACTGGCTTGGCAAGGCTTTTGCTAAATTAAAGAATAGAAAGCGGGCAAAAAATCTGCAGATTAATATAGCAATAGGGTGTACGGCAATATTGTTTGTTGCACTTGTATATGTTCTTTTTGCAGCCATTATTCCTGAGGTAATAGACAGTGTAATGACTATATCCGAGAATGTTCCGGGATGGCTTCAGAATATTTCGGACTGGCTGACAAAGCTCACAAAGAATAATGCTAATATGCAGGCACAGATTAAAGACTTTTTTACGAATTTCTCAGACAAAGTTGTGGAATTTCTCAATGAATTCCTTATAAAGGGCGGTAAAACAGAGATTGTGATTTCAGGTGTTACGAACAGCCTTAAGAGCATACTTGTTCTTCTTAAAGATATACTTGTCGGTGGTGTTTCATGTATATACATTCTTCATGAACGTAAGAAATTCGCAACCCAGGGTAAGATGCTTGTATACAGCATTTTTAAAGGAAAATGGGCGGACAAGGTTATGGAAGAAATCAAGTATACAGATAAGATGTTCAGTGGATTTATTAATGGTAAAATAATAGATTCCATTATCATAGGTATACTCTGTTTCATTGTTACATCACTTTGCAGAATACCATATGCTTTGCTTATAAGCGTTTTTGTAGGCATTACCAATATTATTCCGTTTTTCGGACCTTTTATCGGAGCAATTCCGTCGGCACTTATTGTCCTTATGATAAGCCCTATAAAGTGCCTGTATTTTATCATAATAATTGTGGCAATCCAGCAGTTTGACGGTAATATTCTCGGACCTAAGATACTCGGCAACAGTACAGGACTTTCAAGTTTCTGGGTGCTCTTTTCCATTACATTTTTCGGCGGTATATGGGGATTTGCCGGAATGGTTTTAGGCGTACCTGTTTTTGCGGTACTCTATGATATTATAAGAAGACTTGTGAAAAAGGGCCTTGATAAGAGAAACAGAACAGAAATGTATGATGAATACGAACTTGACAGGCATATAGAGATTCAGGAAAGAGCAGAAGCTAAGGCAAAGAGGGTAAGCAGACTTACCAGATTTAAGGCATATAAAGTTCATCCTGATGATGATAAGAATAAAAATTAATAATTATCAAAGCAACCGGAGCATAGAATAGTAGTAATTCTATGCTTCGGTTATTTTATGAAAATAATAATATATCTTTCGGAGTTTATGATTCCGATTACTGCAATTTTTATTGTGGGTTATGGTCTGATAAAAAAACAGAAAGTCTATGAACAGTTTATTGATGGGGCAAAGGACGGACTGGGGACTGTCCTTTCAATAATTCCTACACTTATTGGATTAATGATAGGTGTTAAGGTTATAAGCGCATCCGGTCTGTTATTGTGGATTGCCAAGGGCATCGGAAAATATACTACACATATCGGAGTACCGGCGGATGTGATTCCGATTATTATAGTAAGATTTTTCTCATCAAATGCAGCAAATACATTATGCCTGGATTTATTTGAGCGGTGTGGGACGGATTCTTATGAGGGATTCCTCGTGAGTATCATTATGAGCTGTACGGAGACGATATTTTATACTTTAAGTGTATATGCTACGGCGGCAAAGGTTACCAAAACACGATGGACTCTTGCAGGAGCATTTATAGCAACAATGGCAGGAGTTGCTGCAAGCGTAGTTATTACGAGTATGGTAATATAAAAAAGGAAGCCCTTGGCGTATGGTATTTTATACGTCAGGGGCTCCCATATTATATGTCAAATACCCCACAAACTGCAGTAAGTTAAAAAAGTAAATAAGTATACTTTGGTATGCCGATAGGATTTTACTACAGTTCTCTTTGAATAAGTGAAGAGCTAATAATTATCTTCATAGTATAATTTTAGCATAAAAATCTTTTTTTAAAAGGGGTGATGCGCAAATGGTAAAAATATTGCAAATTTTGTATTTTTTGGGGGTTTTCGTGAACGTCTGTGACCGAGAACGACGGAAAAAGACCGAGAATGACTGAGAATGACCGACTTAGACCTAAAAAAACAGTGAATATATTCACAATATAATCCCTTTTTCACTTTATAGGAAATTTCTCAAATCGTCAGAAATGGTGTATAATGAACTGGAAATAAAAAATGACATGACAAAAGAGCGAATGTGTTGGATTCGCCATGACGTTGTTTATGAAGTTTTTTTTGTGGTAAACTTCTAAAACCAACATAGAGGTACCACATTTGGAACAACAGAGAGGGTCGTATCCGAAAGAGAGCAGAATGGACTGCCGCCAGTCCTGAATAGAACGTATGAAACGTTGTTTTTCAGCAGAAACACATTTACGGAGCTTCTTTTCCTGCTTATGATGTTTTGCATATATCCCATAGTAGCGGAGCATTTTGAAATGTTTTTCGGGGATATGGACAATCAGTTTTTTGATGAAGTCCAAAGCAGGGATGGTTTCGGTAACAGTTTTGTCATCTTCGTGTCTGATAATGAAAAAGTTACATTTTCACCGTCATAATGATCAATACGGGATGTAGCAATAACAGGTCTGCCGAGATATCGGCTGATGTATTTAATGGTAATATCAGGGGTGCAGAGATTCGGCTTTACACGAACATAAAACCCATCCGCGTGATTCGTGTACATTTCATTTTTAACTTTACGAAAAGATGGGCCAATACAGGAAACAAGCTGCTCAAGCAGTACTTTACGGAAGGCATTCCGAAGAAAGTTATAATCAAAATGTTTGACAGGGCGCCATGGGGTGATATAGCCGGCGCCACCTTCGGAAATGAGGGCGTGGATGTGGGGATTCCATTTTAGATCACGCCCAAAGGTGTGAAGGACACAGATGAATCCGGGGGTAAAGTTTTCAGCTTTATTCATTTTGGAAAACATGCGGAGGATAACATCGCGGACAGAATGGAATAAACAATTTAAGAGAGATCTGTCCTTAAGAAAATAATCACGAAGTTCTTTCGGGATAGTGAATACACAATGGCGATGAACACAGGCAACGAGCTTGCAGGACATATGGAAAGAACGGAGCTGATTGTATTTGTTTCCGCAGGAAGGGCAAAAACGGCTTTTACAGCGAAAGGAAACAAATTTAAGATTGCCACAGTGAGGACAGCCATACATAGCACCACCGTGGGAAGGGTCGCCACAATGGATCATCTTGTTGACATTTTCAATGACAGCAGGACGAGGATGGAGTTCGTAAATGATATGTTCATAATAATCGGTAAAGATGGATTGTAATATATTCATAATAGAATTTTACAATAAAGAAGAACATAAGAAAACCCCTTCCCCTCATGAATGAGGGGCTAGGGGAGTTGAGAG
>ENA-OPMV01000353-OPMV01000353.1-human-gut-metagenome-genome-assembly--contig:-NODE-353-length-10345-cov-1.644315_pt1 | contig 10345 bp, 10 predicted proteins | sample MGYA00241531_ERZ501759 | MGnify/ENA primary metagenome ERZ501759 (study PRJEB25962, sample SAMEA2042555) | human gut metagenome | biome: human gut; feature: human-associated habitat; material: faeces...
AATGTAACTTTGTCCGCTTTATTTATGACCTTATTATAATCGGCAACTGCAAGTGCCTTTTCTGAAATATCAACTCCGGTTACCTCTGCCCCGCTTAACAATGACAAGCTTATGGCTATGCATCCTGAGCCTGTACACATATCAAGGATTTTAAAATCATCCTGTGTATATTTAAGGACCTCGGACACAAGGACCTCCGTATCAAATCTCGGAATAAGCACATTATTATTAACTTCAAACTCATATCCCATAAAGTACGCTTTCCCGAGAATGTACTGGACAGGAATATGGGCAAGCCTCTTTTCAATACAGCTGTCAAAAAAAGGTATATGTCCCGCATTACATTCTGCATTTTTATCTATAAGATAATCCGTTCTTGTCATCCCGAAAGCTTCGGAAAATAGCAGCCATGCATCATTGCCTGCCTCTGCTATTCCCGCTTTGTCAAGGCGTTTTGTTGCGTTCTCAAGAATTTCCCTGTTGGTCATCTTCACTACCTTCGTCATATCCGAAATTCTCTTTCAGATAACTTTTCCAGTCAAATACAGCCTCAACAGATGCGATTCCCACTTCTATCATGGAATCGTCAGGTTCTTTTGTAGTAAGCCTCTGTAAAAGGAGACCGGGTTTGCTCATTATATTGGTAAAAACATTTTCTTTTGTTCCTGCAAGTCTCAAAAGTTCAAAAGATATGCCGGCAATAACAGGTATAAGCACTATTCTCGCAACAAGTCTCAAAATTCTCGAATCAAATCTTACAAGCATAAGTATAAGAATTGAAATACACATAACAAGAAGCATAAAACTTGTGCCGCATCTTTTATGTTCCTTGGAACTTATCCTTACATTATCAACAGTAAGCGGCATACCGTGTTCAATACAATTAATGCACTTATGTTCTGCTCCGTGATACATATACACTCTCTTAATATCTTTCATAAGTGATATAAGTACAATATAAATAATAAAAATCAAAAGCCTTATTACACCCTCCAAAAAAATTACAAGTGTCTTAGAACTTATAACCTTTTCGAGCAGCTGTGATAAATAAAATGGTACAACCATGAATATCCCTACAGCAAGAATAACTGAAATCATTATTGTAATGACGTTAAAAACCGTATCTGATTTTTTCTTTTCCTGCTCTGTCTTCTTAGTGTCTTCTTCCTCATCATAAAAAGATGCCGAATATGTGAGCGTTGACATTCCAAGTGTCAGCGAATCTATAAAACTAAATATACCTCTTATAAACGGAACTCTGAAAAGTTTACATTTAGATGATATGCCTTTAAATTCTTCTTTTTTAACTTCTATATTTCCGTCAGGCTTACGAACGGCTACGGCATAATGATCTTTATTCTTCATCATAACGCCTTCCATTACTGCCTGACCACCAATTCCTGAATATTTCATATATTACTCCTGTGTGTAAAATACCTCAATAGCAAAATAGGTTGAGATTCTAAAACCTCAACCCTATAATTCTGCTTAATAGTCAAGTATACAATTACTTGCTCTGTACGCCATATTTTTTATTGAACTTATCAATACGTCCACGAGCGGCAGCAGCCTTCTGCTGGCCTGTGTAAAATGGATGGCACTTTGAACAGATTTCAACATGGATATCTTCCTTAGTTGATCCTGTTACAAATTCGTTACCGCAGTTGCAAACAACCTTAGCCTGATAATAATCTGGATGTATTCCTTCTCTCATAATTTCACCTCTCTAATATAAAACTCACTATAGCTTACCTCTCGGTCTCTGCTATAATAACAATTTTAACATAACTGTTAATCCAAAACAGCTTTCTTACTATACCATATTATTTTTAATAATGCAATAGTTGTTTTTAAGACTTTGAAAGAATATCTTCAAGGGAATTATCTTCCACGTAGGAATTCACATTGTACATAAACAAAACATCACTGATTCCGTACGCCTCAATAAGTGTATATATGTCATCATAAAAATATCTTGGATCAATTACAATAATTTTGTCATAATAAGGTGTCAGTAACGGGATAAAACAATTTGCATACGAATCTTTAATTATCATAAGGTTACGTCCTGTACCTGCTGTTGTGGTAATATCCACCTGTGCAAAGTTTCCGCCAAGAAATACCTGATACTTATCTTTTTCTTTTAATTTGCTGTCATCAAAAAGTGAAGTTGTCTTTTTACCTTCTTTAACATATTCAACCGTATATGTTCCGATAGAATTATCAGGAACCCCAATAGTTACGGTCTCATAAGTTGAATAAACGCCTGAATTGGATGACTGTGTTCCCTGAAAGCTTCCTGTAACATCATAAAAATTATAATTCACAGGTGTTATGCCCTTATATGCAGCATACTGTCTGAACGTATAATAAGCCGCTTTAGTTTTCCAATGATGGTCTGTTTTATAATACAATCCGTCATTTTTTTTTGCTATAAGGACATCTGTTACATCTATCGTATTAACCTTATCGGAAGTTGACTTATTAATGTGGCTTATAACTTCTTTTTCATTGGATTTGGCACCGTAAGGAAGTTTGTCTTCATATATGAGTGAAGTATTTGGAATAAGCATAAAATCCACCGATACATTCTTAACATTATCGGCAAATTTATTTATGGATTCCGTAAGTCTGTCAACGCGGTTATAGTCTGCAACGGACTCCTTTGCTATCAGATACCCTTCTTTGCCTATATACACATCATTGATATATCTTCTGCCTGTTCCTCTCAGTACTGCAGTTTTGATTGAAACGCAGAGATTACGGAGTGGAAACTGATCTGTAAGATATGTTTCAAAATCATCCATAAACCTGCCTCCGGTTATTGAGCTCCATGTAAGTTTGGGAACCGATGCCAGATTTCTGTTCTCCTTTTCGGAGAATTTAACATCCTTGCAGGCAAACATCCATACAGGCACAAAACACAAAAAGGCAATTGTCAAATTTCTTACAAAAGTTTTATTCATCATATGCCTCCTTAAAATCTAAAATACAGGAATGGATTGTAGCTCTCGCTTACAAGGAATGCTATTGTTATCAGAAATACCATAATACATAACACCCATTTAAGAGGGCTTTTTTTCTTTCCTTCTTTAAAGTCAAATACTGAAGGAATCCACGCAAGAATAATCATAAGCAGATTATTAAGCAGTAAAAATCCTCCCATTCCGTCATGGCTGCACCCGCTTTGTCCAAACATCGCTTTAAGGTATGATACAGCTTCAGTCATATTGTTGCTGAAAAAGAAAACCCATCCGATAATCACAACAATAAATGTAATGACCACATTAAGAAATTTCGGTAATCTTTTCTGCAGATGAACATATACGAATTTTTCAAAAATAAGGAGAATGCCATAATAAAGTCCCCATATAACAAAATTCCATGACGCACCATGCCATAATCCGGTAAGTGCCCATACAATGAGGAGATTAATTATCTGCCTTTTAACACCTTTTCTGTTGCCGCCAAGGGGGATATACACATATTCCCTGAACCACGTTCCCAGTGAAATGTGCCATCTTCTCCAGAATTCCGTAACACTGCCTGACGCGTAAGGTCTGTCAAAGTTCTTAGGAAATTCAAATCCCAGCATTCTTCCAAGTCCGATTGCCATATCCGAATAGCCGGAAAAATCATTAAAAATCTGCAATGTATATGCCAACGCACCAAGCCATGCCGTCATTGCGGATATATTGGACATACCCATCGCCAATATCTGGGTATGTAGTGAGCCTATTACATTTGCTAATACAACCTTCTTAAAAAAGCCCTTAACAAACATAGGGATGCCTTCCCTGAAATCGTCTGCATCAGGAGTCCTTCCGTTAAGCTGGTTTTCAATATCCTGATATCTTACAATCGGTCCTGCAATAAGCTGCGGAAATATATACAGCAAAGGTAAGTACGTTCTTTTGTCCTTTACTGTCTCCTCTGTATACATCGATAAGATATGACATTGCCTGAAAAGTATAGAAAGAAATACCTATAGGAAGGGCAAGTCTTTTATTTACAAAGGATGTTCCGAATATACTGTTTACAGTATCCACAAGGAATCCCGAATATTTAAAATATCCAAGTATAAGCAGATTAATTATTACCGCAAATACCAACGAGCTTTTCTTATGTGCAGTTTCAATTTCCCTGCCTGCATAATAATTAAATAGAATACTGAGAATCATTAATATTACATAAACAGGTTCGCCCCATGCGTAGAACAAAAGGCTTGCAATAAGTAAAATCACATTTTTCCATACAATGCTTCTGCAAACATAATACAGCAGAAGAACTACAGGTAAAAAACAAAATAAAAAAGTAATACTACTGAATACCATTATCTTCTATCCTTTTAAACACTTAATAACTGTCTTTTCTATTTTTTCCGCATTACCGGATACAATATATATTATATAACTGCCTTTTTGTGAAAGAATACAGTTATTCAACATAGTATATTGATCCGGTGCATAAGACTGGAACAGTTTCTTTAATTCATCATTTTTCTTATCAATCATGGAGATTATGCTTTCTCCCGTACTTTCATCATTAAGTCTTATAATAAGAACTTTATCACAATCCATAATAGACTCATATCCATAATAAAATGCTTCTCCATAGTCATTTATATTAAATCCATAGTCCTTTTTTATATCCGTAGGTGACATTTTAATCATATCGCCTAATACTTTGCTTTCTTCAACACTTTCCATTACGGTTTCCAGAGCAGGATTTCTGTAGGAATCCTTATTGGATATATACAAAATAAATGCAATAAGTCCCGCTATTACAAGCATCTGTTTTATTCTAAGTGACATTTAATAAACACCCACTTTTCTGATAATATCTTTTACCCACTTCTGGTAAAGTTCTTTACTGAAATGAATGCCATCTTTTGAATAAAGTGAAGCATTGCTTATAAACAATTCTGAATTTTCATAGTAAGCAACACCTATTTCCTGACAGAAAGCCTTAATTCTTGTATTGTATTCGTTTATCATTCCGAATCTGCTATTTTTGGCAACTGCAGCATTTCCTACGGGAGCTATTCCGAGGACAACTATTTTTGCATCAGGCAGATTGTTCTTTAATTTCTGGATATAGCCTTTATATCTTGATGCAAAAGCATCTGCCTCTGCCGTGGTTGTACCCATTTCATTAATACCATATCTGACAAATACATACTTTGGATATCTTGCAATCACGCTGTCAATAACCGCAGGAAGATGCTTATCCATAAATGCTCCTACTTCCGCAAATACATTGACATTATTAGGAAGTCCCATATACACATCAAAACCTGTCATTACGGAATCCCCAACAAACGCTGCATTACCAAATACAGTTCTGTAGCTTATACTGCTTCCGTCAAAGCTGTCTGCAGCGGCATTTGCCTTATCGGCATCCACACTGTAAGGTATATAACATCCTATATTACTGTAACTGAAATCACCGGTGCTTGCCGGCTTTGTCTCCGGTGGATTCGTCGGAGCTGTTGTTGCAGAATCTGTTACCGGCTCTGTCGGAGCTGTTGTCGCAGGTTCTGTTGATGATCCTGTCTGTCTGTTTTCATTTATCTTATGTTCTATTTTATTAATGTCTGCATCCTTCAATGCCGCCATGTATGACTCGCCGTCCGCTACATTGGCATTATCAGCCTTAACGCCTGCAAGTAAAAATACTATCAACGTAATAATTGGTACAGATATAATCAAAGCAAGAAAAAACGGTAACTTTTTTTTCATAACTGTATTCCTTTCGTTCTAAAGTCCCATTGTCAGAATCAAATCCTTAAGCCAGTAATCTTTATAAAAATCCGGCGTAAGGTGGAGTCCGTCAGCAGAAAATAATTCCTGATGTCCGGAAATATACTGGTTATTTGAATAATATTCTATATCAAGATTGATACACATCTTCAGTAATTCATAATTATACTGATTAATATAAGCAAATGATAACTTATTATTATAAATAGTATCACTTACCGGAAATACCCCGCTTACAATTATTCTTGTATCCGGTACTTCAGCCTTAAGACGGCTTAAAAGCTCTGTATACTGGCTAATTCTCCTTTCACGTTCTTCTGCCGATGCTGACAAAGAATTAATACCATAATGTACAACAATGGCATCCTTTCCTGTTGCCTTTGCAACGATAAGTCTGAATTTTTCATCCATATAGTCGGCAGATGCCCCTACAAGTGCTTCAACATTGCTCTGTTCAAGAAGATTATATGAAATGAGGGCTGCAATCTGTGAATCTCCGGTAAATGCCACATTATCAAGTGCCTCAGCATACGAAAGATTACCATTCTCAATCTTGTCCACCTTGGATGCTGATTTATCCTTATTGGCTGCCTTATATTCGTATGTAGGTGCATACAGTCCGAGATACATCGGATTAACGGCTTCAACTTCTACAGAAGCTGTATTCTCACCGTAGGAAAAAACAATTTCATTATTTCCTTCCTTAAGTCTGTAATCTCCATCAAAAGCAGCACATTTGTAATCATTAATTTCTACTTTTCTGCCGTTGTTTTCGGTAACTTCAACAACGAAGTCCGCCTTTGAAAGTCTTCCGCCCGCAAAAGCCTTATCTCCTTTGTATGTTACTGTTATTTTACTAACATCTTCAAGCTTGATATTGTCTTTTATTCCGGCATCTGCAACGGTCTGATTTTTAAAAATTATATTAGTTCTCAAAAGAATATATATAAATGCAAGACAACCTATAAGTGTAATACTAAGGCTTGTTACAGCTATGACTTTTACTGTTTTTTTCATTTTATCCTCATGTCTCCTAAATCAATCTCGTCTTCTTAATATACTGACAGAATTCCTTGTTATTGCGTGTCTTTGAGAACATGTCTATAATTCTCTCAACAGCTTCGTCAGAACGTATGCCATTAAGTGCTTTTCTCATAATATCAACAGCTTCCTGTTCTTCTTCGGAAAGAAGCAGATCTTCTCTTCTGGTTCCTGACTTAACAATATCTATTGCAGGAAAAATACGCTTCTCTGACAGTTTTCTGTCAAGAACAAGTTCCATATTACCTGTACCTTTAAATTCTTCGTATACAACATCATCCATCTTGCTTCCGGTATCTACAAGTGCTGTTGCAAGAATTGTAAGTGAACCACCCTCCCTCATATTTCTTGCCGCTCCGAAAAATCTCTTTGGCATATAAAGTGATGAAGGATCAAGACCTCCCGACAATGTTCTTCCACTTGGTGCAACCACAATATTATAGGCTCTTGTAAGTCTTGTAATACTGTCTAAAAGTATACATACATCCTGCTTATGCTCAACAAGTCTCTTGGCTCTTTCTATAACCATTTCGGAAACTCTCTTATGATGCTCAGGCAATTCGTCAAATGTTGAATATATTACTTCTACATTGTCACCCTGTATTGATTCCTTAATATCGGTTACTTCCTCAGGTCGTTCATCTATAAGAAGTATAATAAGGTGCATTTCTTTATTATTGGTGGTAATTGATTTGGCTATCTGCTTAAGCAATGTGGTCTTACCTGCCTTAGGCTGGGAAACAATCATTCCTCGCTGTCCCTTTCCTATTGGTGAAATCAGATCAACAATCCTCATAGCCGTACTACTTGAAGATATTTCCATATGAAGACGTTCATTAGGAAATATAGGTGTAAGCTTCTCAAAAGAAGGTCTTCTCATCACCTCGGCAACGGAATAACCGTTGACTGATTTTATATAAAGAAGAGCACTGAACTTTTCTCCCTGGTTCTTAATCTTCTTATTACCTATAATAACGTCACCTGTCTTAAGTCCGAATCTCTTAATCTGAGCAGGTGACACATATACGTCATTTTCTCCCGGAAGATAATTGGCACATCTTATAAATCCATAACCTTCCGCAAGTACCTCAAGTATTCCGTTAGCTTCCGATGAAGTGTCCACAAGTTCGGGATCATATTCCTGTTTCACAGTATCATCGCTTGTACCGGTCTTAACTGCATGCTTATCGCTTCTGTCATTCCTGTCATTTCCTGACTCATTCTCAGGAAGTGCAAGCAATGCTTCAATAAGTTCTGCCTTTTTCATCGTGCTGGTCCCCTTAATATTCTTATCTTTAGCAATTTCCCTCAATGTTGTAAGTGGTAAAGTCTGAAGCTTTTCTTTCATTATCATCAAATAATCAGTATGTACATATTATCCATGAATATGTATCATGCCATTCCTTTCCATTATTGTCATTACCCTATAATATTCATCTTAATTGTTGGGGGTATTCAGAATAATCAGATCATCCAGATAGAAATGATTATACAACCAGATAAACATCAATGTAAAGTCTTTATTTACTTAAAAAAAATTGCGTGATACAATATGTTATAAATTGATTAAAAAGTAATAAGAAAAGGATGAATAAAATGACAAACAATGAAAAAGCTCTTATGCTTCACGAACAATGGCATGGCAAACTCGAAACAGTAAGCAAGTGTGCAATCCGCACAAGGGAAGATCTTGCCCTTGCATATACTCCGGGTGTTGCAGAACCATGTAAAGTCATAGCAAAAGATAAGGAACAGGCATATAAATACACAATCAAGTCTAACACCGTTGCCGTTGTTTCAGATGGAAGTGCCGTACTGGGGCTCGGTAATATAGGACCATACGCAGCCATGCCTGTTATGGAGGGCAAGGCAGTTCTTTTTAAAGAATTCGGTAATGTAAACGCAGTTCCAATCTGCCTTGATACTCAGGACACGGAAGAAATTATCAAAACAGTTATCAATATAGCGCCTGCATTCGGCGGCATTAACCTTGAGGATATTTCAGCTCCAAGATGTTTTGAAATTGAGGAAAGACTTAAAGCAATACTTGATATACCTGTTTTCCATGATGACCAGCACGGTACCGCAATTGTTGTTCTAGCAGGTATCATTAATGCCCTTAAAGTTACAGGCAAGAAAAAAGAAGAATGTAAAGTCGTTGTCAATGGTGCAGGTTCCGCAGGCGTTGCAATCACAAAGCTTCTGCTTACATATGGTTTTAAAAATATTACCATGTGTGACAAATCAGGTATTCTTTCCTCTGACTCTGAAGGTCTTAACTGGATGCAGAAAAAAATGACAGAGGTTACCAACCTTGAAAAGAAACACGGTTCCCTTGCTGATGCACTTAAAGGTGCAGATATTTTTGTTGGTGTTTCCGCACCTAACATTGTTACAGAAGAAATGGTTGCTTCTATGAATAAGGATTCCATTCTTTTTGCCATGGCTAACCCTGTTCCTGAAATCATGCCTGACAAAGCTAAGGCTGCCGGTGCTAAAATCGTCGGAACAGGCAGAAGTGATTTTCCTAACCAGGTTAATAACGTTGTTGCTTTTCCGGGAATCTTTAAAGGTGCTTTGGAAGGAAGAGCTGCACAGATAACAGAAGATATGAAGTTAGCTGCCGCTAACGCCATCGCAAGTCTTGTTGATGAAAAAGACCTTAATGAGAACAACATTCTCCCTGAGGCATTTGACCCAAGAGTCGCAGACGTTGTAAGCAAAGCAGTAAAAGACAATATCCGTTAAAATGAACGGCTATTATTATTCAGTCAATGATTATTACAAAGAATTATTTGGCCATAAAGTATACAAAATATCCCTCAATGCCGGTATGTCCTGTCCTAACAGGGACGGGCGTATCGGCACCGGAGGATGTATTTTTTGCAGTGAAGGAGGCTCCGGTGATTTCGCCTCCTCTTCTTTGCTGTCTGTTAAAAATCAGATAGATTATGGAATTGAAAAGATTTCAAAAAAATACGCAGGAGACAGTTATATCGCATATTTTCAAGCCTTTACCAATACATATGCTCCCGTTGGCAGACTAAAAAAAATATTTACGGAAGCCATACAGGATAACAGAATATGTGGTTTATCCATTGCGACAAGACCTGACTGTCTTGAAGATGATAAAATTGAACTGTTAGCAGAACTTAACCGCATAAAGCCGGTATGGATTGAGCTTGGTCTTCAGACAATTAACGAAACCACTGCCCGATATATAAGACGGGGTTACCCGCTTGCTGTTTTTGAGGATACCGTTGCAAGGCTTAACGATGTGGATATTCCTATTGTAGTCCATGTTATAGTGGGGCTGCCGGGTGAAAATACGAATGATAACCTTGCCTGTGCAAAATATCTTTCCCACCTTAATATTAATGGTGTTAAGATACAGCTTCTACATGTATTAAAAAATACTGACCTTGCAGATGATTATTATTCTTCAAAGTTCAAAGAGCTGTCTTTGGCTGAATATGTAAAGACCGTTGTTGATATGATTGAAATACTTCCACCTCATTTTGTTATCCACAGAGTCACAGGTG
>ENA-OPMV01000355-OPMV01000355.1-human-gut-metagenome-genome-assembly--contig:-NODE-355-length-10291-cov-2.095838_pt1 | contig 10291 bp, 11 predicted proteins | sample MGYA00241531_ERZ501759 | MGnify/ENA primary metagenome ERZ501759 (study PRJEB25962, sample SAMEA2042555) | human gut metagenome | biome: human gut; feature: human-associated habitat; material: faeces...
CGATATTTTAAATTTAAATATTTCATTACTTGATCAATTGATTAAAGAAGAAGTTAATACTAGGATGTATTTATATAATTTTCTAAAAAACTATATTTCTGAAGAGATAACTTTATCTGATTTTAATCCAGATAGAGTAATCAAATGTAATGATGAATATTTCTTAGATAATTTTATTGAAATTATTGATTTAATTAATAGATCAAGAAAAATAAAAGTTGATTTAAAAAATATTACCAATAATTTAAAAAGTAAGTTATATGATCATGAATTTTTATCAATTTCTTTATATTCTAATGAATTAACAAAATTACATGAATTATATACTTCAAAGTATTTAAATTCTGATAGTATTAGAGAAAATAAATTAATTGAGGAAAAATTATTAGATTATGATACTATAAAAAGATTATATAAATCGTTTACCATACCTCCTAGAGAGAATTGGAAAGAATATTATATTACAGTTAAACTCTATATTCCAAGTGATATATATAAAGTAAATTATAAATCAATAAATAATGAAGAATATATTGTTAATGAAAAACAAATCAATAGTGAAAGAGAATTTGTAGATACTAGACTAACGATTCAAGATAGAATTGATATAGATGAATTTATTAAAAAATATGTAAAAGAGTTATAATCTGTATTGAATTAATTATGTTTGGTTGGAGAAGAAAAAAGGAAATAAATCTAATGTATCAATCTTTAGAGGAAGAGATTAGATTTATTGGGAAAGATCTTGGAATTTATAACTATCGTGATTACAAAATAGAAGTATTTTATGGAGAAGCGGTTGAATTTGAAGATTTATTAAAGGAAATTAGACATAAATTTTTCTATCTTGAGGAAAAATATAAAGATTATAAATTAAGAATAGTATTAAGGTCTTATTCATCTGCTAATCTTATAAATTTAAATGAAATAGAGGATCGAATTTTAAAAGATCTTGAAGCAAGAGATATTTTCTTAGACTATATAGAGAAATATAAAAATAAAGAATTAAAATTAGTAGAAACAAACCTTAACCTATTATATGATCTATCTGTAGAATATGCTTATGATGTACTAAGAGCGTTTAATAGAATTGCAGAATCTGAGTCAGATAAATTATTATTATTGGATTGGGAAGAAAATTTATCTCATATTATAGAAAAACCTTATTATTATTCAAGTAATTATAATAAAGAAAAACTTATGCCGTACCTTGGAGCCTACTTTGTTGATCAAAAAGCAAGGGACTCTTTATATGAATATATTAAATATAGAAGATAATGATAGTAATATTAGATAATGGTCATGGAAATAATACCCCTGGAAAAAGAAGTCCAGATGGGGTTTTACGAGAATATGCTTATACAAGAGAAATAGCAAGACTCATAAAAGAAAAATTAGAAAGCGAACATGGAATTGAGATTATTCTATTAGTCCCAGAAGAAGAAGATATTAGCTTAGGAGAAAGATGTAGAAGAGCTAATCAAATTTATACAAAACAAGCTAAGTGTGATGCTATTCTTATATCTATTCACTTAAATGCTTGTACTGATGGGTCTTGCTGGGGAAAAGGAGCGGGGTTCGAAGCTTACACATACTACGGTGTTAGTAAATCTGATATCTTAGCTGAATGTTTATATGAAGCTGCTGAAAAGTATCTCCCAGGAAAAATTATGAGAACGGATCTTAGTGATGGAGATAAAGATAAAGAAAGTGGGTTTTATATTCTCAAACATACTATAATGCCTGCTGTTTTAACGGAGAACCTCTTTATGGATAATAAAAAAGAATATGAATTTTTATTATCGCCTGAAGGAAAAGAGGCAATAGTTAATCTTCATGTCCAAGGAATTTTAGATTATATAAGTAAAATAAAAGAACAATGAAATTATATAGTAAAACAGACTACATTGAGTATAAAACAAATCCACAGTCAGGAGATTGTCTAGGAAAAATTTTATCTGAATGTTTTGAAAATTTCCAGGATAGTAATGGTATTGTTAGAACTTCGATCCTTGATAATATTCTTTCCTATAAGCTTTCATTATCGGCCGGAGATTCTGACTATCAAGCATGTTCTGTAGTGTTATCTGAGAATTTCGAAAACATAACTTACACATGGATAGCTGAACAATTCGGATATACTCTCATTTCAAATCCTAGGAAAATTACAACACTCGGAACACTTCTTGGATTTGAACTAGATATTGCTCATGGAAATTTACTGCCTGAAGAGAGTTATACTGGGGAATACCTAAGTTGTGCCTATGAATCTTTAAGACGTAGGTTAATTATGAACTCTATAGGATGGGGTTGTACAGTGAGCAAGGAATTAGAGGATGCTAAGAAATGTATGGAAAAGCGAATGAAAGTTTTTGAGAGGTATTTTAGTGGGAATATTAAGTTTCCAGTGTTTTCTCAACCTTTCATGAACTCTTCTTGGGATCCTGATTTCTATGGATTTTGTTATGGAGATGGAACTTACGGCGAATGGAACTACTCTTGGGCCGGCTTTATCGGGAGAGAATATCATGATTGGACAAGAGAAGATCAGATTTATTTCTCATGTCTCTACGAAGCCACTGATCAATACTTGGGAAATCATTTAAATATGCTCCCGACAATGATACGGCCCGAACTTTTATACTTCGCCGATCTAAGTCTCTATTGTGGATGTTCTGGAATATGGGCATTTATGAATAGAGATATTTCTGGAGATGAAAAGAACTCCGAATTAAATAAACTTTACACCAGATTAACAGCTTTAGGGAAAATTGAAGGAGCTGGGATGGAAGTATATAAAGAAATGGCAGAATCTTTAGGAAAACATGCTGCTAACTATTATGACCTAGATGAGATACAAGAAATAATAGGTTATAGAATTTATTTGTAATAATTTTTAAAAACGTTTTTGATTATGATTAATGATGCATTATTGAGTGGAGCTGCAGGTGATGTGAATTCTCCCGCTGCAGGACTTCCAGTAACTGAAGTAGTTAAGAGTCTTGATATTAAGAAAGATGCTACTATTCCACAACCTCTTCCGACTGATGAAGAAATTAATATCACAGCTTCCGAAGGTATTAAATTTGTTGTAGGTGAAGAACTCGAAATGAAAGTTGGTGAAGCTAAATTCCTAGAACTTCGTCAAGAACCATTTATTTCAAATCTTCCTTATGTTACTTATGAATCTAGTAATCTTCGAGTAGCTAGATTTATTGAAGATGGCGTTATCTATGCATGTTGCCCTGGTACAATAAAAGTAAGTGCTACTACTAGTGACAACATTAATAATCCATTGGTAGCTACTATGACAATTACTGTTGTAGATCCCAATGCTTAAGAAAAAATAAATGAATAAAACCAAATAAGAAAATAAAAAAAAATAAAACTAAATTTTCTTATTTGGTTTTAAAAAAAATCTTAAAAATGGAAGGAATAATTTATAAATATACTAATAAAATAAATAAAAAAGTATATATAGGACAAACAAGATATGAGAAAAGTAGAATATGTAGTCACAAAAATCCAAAAATTTCAGATAATACATTATTTCACAATGCAATAAGAAAATACGGGTGGGAAAATTTTGAATATAAAGTTTTATTCAGAATAAATTGTGATAACGTACAAGACTTAAATATAACTCTCAATTCGAAGGAAAAAGTAGCAATAAAATATTTCAATTCTTGTAATAAAAATTATGGATATAACATGACTTTAGGCGGAGACTCTTTTATTGAAAGTAATCATATAACCCAAGAATTAAGAAATAAAAGAAGTATCATTACAAAAACAAGATTTTCTGTTGAAGAAAATAAAAGCTACCTATATAAACCTGTAGTGCAATTAGATTTAAATGGTAATCTGATTAGAGAATGGAAAAGCTTAAAATTTATTGTTAAGGAATTAGGAATTTCTAAAAGTTCAGTAAGAAGCTGCTGTAATGGTCAATTTTCGTCAGTTCACAATTATATATTCTTATGGAAAAATGATTACGATAAATTTACTGTGAATAACAACTTAATGACTGAAATTTCAGAACGTTTAAAAATAATTGAAAAATATCATATACTACAGCTATCAAAGAATGGAAATACAATAAAAGAGTGGAATAGTATTCCTCAAGCTTCTTCAGAATTAAATATAAGTAAGAAATTAATTAGAGATGCATGTGAAGGAATATCTAATGAAGCTGGAGGTTACTGTTGGAAATGGAAACACAAAAAAGTATCATATTCAAGTAAAAATAAGAAAATAGTACAATTAGATCTAAATGGAAATTTTATAAAAGAATGGGATAATATTAAATCTATTCAAATATATTTTAAAAGTAATACAACAGTTCTAGAAGTATGTCATAATAAAAAACATCATAATACTTCTATGGGATATAGATGGATGTATAAAGAAGATTATGATAAGATTTTAGACAAATCTACAATAGATAAGGATATAAAAACAAAAGTCATAAGGATAGTACAATTAGATTTAAATGGAAATTTTATAAGAGAATGGGATAGTATAAAAGAGGCAAGTAAGGAGACAAATATTAGTGATACAGATATTTCAAAAAATTGTAAAAAATATACTAAAAGAGCTGGTACGTATGTTTGGATGTATGAAAGAGAATATTATAAAATCTCACCTAACAAAGAAAGACTAAATATTAATATAAAAGATAATCGTTTATTTAAAAATAAGAAAATAGTACAATTAGATCTAAATGGAAATTTTATAAAAGAATGGGATAATTGTTCTGTAGCTGAAAAAACACTAACAGAACAAAGCAAAGGAGGAATTAGTTCTTGCTGTACAGGAAGAGTAAAATCGTTTCATGGATATAGGTGGATGTTTAAGGAGGATTGGGAAAATGGCAAAAGAGATTAACTATTTTGAAACTTATACTTTTGGAGATTTTCCATATTATCAACCTTATCCAGTATATTCTGTATCTGAATCTGGAAAAATTTACAATATTAAATCAATAATTCAACCTTCACTTACTAGTAAAAAGAAATTTACTAGAAATAAGCAATTAAAAGGGAAAAGAAGTACTCAAGCTAGAATTATGGATGCTCTTATCAATATTGGATATTTTGAACCATTAATAATAATTCCTGAATTTCCAGTAATAATACAAAATTCATTAAGATTACCCAAACAAGAAGGAGGTTTATATTATTTAGATTATTTTTTCCCACAATTATCTTGGTGTGTTGAACTAGATTCTTCGCTTCATGATCCGGAGAAAGATGAGATTAGAGATCAATATTTGGAAAGATTAGGAATACATACATTTAGAATTTTAAATTTTGAAAAAGCTTCCGTTCAAAAAACAAGATTTAGAGAATTTACCGCTCTACTTCGTTCATTATCTCCCTCAGAAACTCCTAAAGTATTTGATTTTATGGGAAATATTAGATCAGTAAAAGGTAACATCGGAAGTAATATAAATTCTGGACTATGGAAATGCACTTAAGAGACACTGAGAATCTTATTATTGATAGTATATAATAAAATAGAAACTTTATTAAATTAACAGATCATGAAAATTCAAAGAGGAGTAAACCCAGAAAGTAGAATGATACAAATTACAGTTACTACACCATTATTAGCTGAATATTATAACAATTTTAGTGGTATGATTCGGAATAATAGTAGTAGTATTTCTGAGGGGGTTAATGTTGAAAGAGTAAACACCGATTCAGCTATGGTATCTTTTCCACTTCCATCAGATTCTCAAATGATAAATCATGGAGATAAAGCATTAGTTTCTATGCCTCCAGAGGTTGTAGATAAATTAAATGATGTAATAAATAAGTTTGTTAATTGTGGACTTCGGAAAACATTAAAAACAGTAGAATTCCTTCCACTTAACAACTATGAATTATTGGGACTTCAGGAAGATATTAAATCTGCAATAGAGAATAAACGAAACTTTTGCATTCTCAGAGATTATAAAGAGTATCAAAAAATGTCGGAGGAGAGAAAGTATCAATTTACCCAAAAACTAATCAAATACGGTACCTCAGAATATGCAGATGTAGCTCTTCTAATTAATTCTGGAAAGATGGATGAACTTAGAAGATGGTTAGATCCGCAGTTGAGTTATTGCGAATGGATTTAAATGATTATTAACTTTATAGTGTTTCCTCCAGGTTTTTATATCAGAGGAACACTTTTTATTTATTATAATATATGGAACAAATTAGTAATAATGTAATGGTACTGAATGTAGGAGATCAGATTCCTCCAGGTACCGAAGATGCACTAAAAATATTATTATTAGGTAGTATTGATCTAGGTCCTACAGGTGAGATGAATTGGCAGTCCAAATTCGTAGCTGGACTAGCTAATGCAGTAGACCCACAAAAAGGATTAATGAATTTATTTACAAAATATAATTATGTAATTCTTAATAACTGGTATTCCCCACAAAACAAAGAAGCTAATATTTTTAATCAAGAAATGGCTAATAAGTTTCAGTGGGAAAGAATGGCAATGAATGCTGCAGACTGCATCTTTATAAACTTCTTGGGGAGATCTCAGAGTCCTATCCCTCTTTACCAGTTGGGGTATTTAAATAATTCATCTAAACTTATCGTAAGATGTCCAGAGAATTATAAATACTATTCTTTAGTTAGAATGGCTTGTGATGCTAGTTCAGTTCCTTTAGTTGGTAGTAAAATGGGAACTGTAAATCAAATTCTTAGTCTTATGTTTAGTTTTATCCCTAAATTTCAAGAAGTAGGAAAAAATACATTACCAGAATAAAGAAAATGAAAACACTTATTATTTTAAAGGGATTAGCAAAAAATGAAAAGCTTGAATGGGTTAAATCTCAAGGTCTAGAAAATTTTTTCCTGGATTATTCTATTTTCAAGAGATTATATAGTATGCCTGAGTTAGATCGAGATAAAACAACTGATATCTTGGGGAGAACGAATATTAATCTCATCTTTAAGTCATGGTTTGAAGCAATTAATAATAAACTCGAATCTGGATGTCTAGTTGTTATCGATTATGATCAGGAGAAAACGAAGATTTTAGAAGATATGGGTATGATTTATGGTTATACTTGTTTCTATAAAATCTTTAATATCCCTCACGACTATACATCAAATCCAGAAAAATATAGTCCAGTAGGATTTAAAAAGAAGACGAAAGAAGAATTAGAGGCAGAAGTTATTACATTTTTAAATCTTCAGCTTGGATATACAAAGAAAATTGGAGGATACTCTGATGTTATGGATTACTGGAAGAAGAAAGAAGTAATTCTAGATATTCCAAGAAAAGAGACGATGTATTTTTTCTCTGATCTTCATTCCAATTATTCTCTCTATCAAAAAATTAATCTCCCTTCTGGAACAATAAGAGTACATTTGGGAGATTATATTGATGGTCCAGAAGAAGGTGGATCTAGAAAACTTATAGAAATGATTTTTAAGAATGCATCATACTATAATATATTCTTAGAGGGAAATCATGAACGTAGACTTAGAAAATTTTTATTCTGGAGATGGGCTGCAAGTAGTAACTCAGGAGGAAGTAGGGCTATTATTGCTGAAATGCTTTATAATTCACTTCCAACAGACTTTTTAACAACAACAGCTGACGAATTTAGATCTTTAACTCCAGGAGAAGCATTGACATGGTTAAAGAGATTAAATGATATCTTGAAAACCCATATAATTATTAAAAAAGACGATACTGTTTTTTATTGTACACATGCTGGAATTAAATATCTTGAACAACTTAGTCCTAAATTTATAGGAAATGTTATCTATGGAAATCGAGATATGGATATTTATGATAAATGTTTCTCAAAAACTATATGGAAACCTACAGGAAGATGGTCGGTTCATGCTCATTGTAAGTATCCATATGGCGTTGATTTCCTTAAATATGATGGAGTAGTTAATCTAGATCCATCATGTGAAAAAGAAATAGTTTATATGGAAAATAACATTAAAAATTTTTTACCATGCATCGTACAGTAACATTAACAGTAAAAAGTAAAGACTTAGGAAAAGTATTAAGTTCTTTAGAGATGAGTAAAGACTTCGAAGAGAATACTACATTAACTCTTAGTATTGATATTGAAGATACAAAGAAAAATTATCAAGTTCTTTGTGGGTCTCCTGAAGTTTTGGAATGGGATTTTATTGAGGAAGATAAATCAGAGGATGAAATGAAAGAATCAGTAAATCCTGTAACTGATATAGAAGAAGCAATAAAAACTGTTAAGGAGAGTCTTAATAAGGAAGAGTCTTTCTGGTCTGATAATATATATTCAGTTGCCGTAAATACAGGAAAAACTCTTGGGTATCTTGAAGGGTATGTTAAAACTTATGATGATATAATTGAATTTATCTTAATGTCTTGGAGATTATCAAAAAAATTCCCCAAATATTCAGTAGATTTCGTTCAAGAGTATATCCTTCCAGCAATTATCCAAAATCAAACAGATATTTCAGAAGTATCAAGCCTAGATCGAAAAATTCCTCACCTAATTGCATCTTATTATTCTGGAGTTAAAACAACAAAAGAAGTACTTAAAGATGTGATTAGGAAAGTTCAAGAATCATGGGAGATTATGAAAGAAACTGAAGATGTAGTTTCTTTAGTTACATTATTGTTTGGTGGTAAAAAAATAGTAATGTCATGACGGAAGAAATACTTAAAGATATAAAAACTAGTTTAGGTTTAGATGATGTTGATGAAGCTATTCCTTATATCAATCAATGTATTCAAGCTAGAGATAGGATTTTATCAGACGAATATTCTGATTTTAAACCAGGAAGCTTAGTTCTTGATACTAGAGATAATGAAATTGGTTTTGTAATTGGACCAATCAATATGTATGGAGATATTAATACGGATAGTTTTGTTAAATTATCACACAACGCTAAAGTAAGTGATAAAAATACTACAATGTTAGTAGTGACTCGAGTAATTGGAGGTTTAGAGAATGAAAGACGTTCTAATTTTAGAGTTAGGTATATTAAACGAAATTACCTAACACCATTAAAGGTAGAAGAGAATAATCTCGATTACTCAACTAATAGTGTATCAGATCTTGATACTTTTTGTGGAAGTCAGTGTATTATGGAATGTACATCTGAGTGTAAACTATATAAATATAGAAGGAAAAAGTAATTAAAAACAGAATAATACTAGGAGGGAAACCTCTTAGTATTTTTTATCAAAGAATTATGAGTAAAAAATGGTTACATGGAGCTATACCTGCTCTACTAATTCATGGCTGTATAGGAACTGTTTATTGTTGGTCCTTATTGTATGATTATATAAAAGAATCTATTACTGGTAATTGTACTTGGGCATTTTCCTTAGCCATATTTTTCTTAGGGATTTCTGCAGCTTTTTTCGGTCCCTTAGTAGAAAAGAATGTAAAGAAAGCTGCAACTATAAGTTCTATCCTCTTTGGTTCTGGAATGATCTTATCTGGAGTAGCATGTTATATAAACTCTATTCCACTTCTTTACCTTAGTTACGGAGCAATTATGGGTACTGGAGTTGGAATTGGATATATCACCCCAGTAAAAACCCTGATGATGTGGTTCAAGAATAATAAAGGTCTTGCTACTGGACTTGCTATTATGGGATTTGGATTAGCGAAAGTAATAGCAACACCTCTTCTTAATTGGAGTATAGAAAGATGTGGAATATACTGTACTTTCTTCTCTTTTGGGGTTTGGTATACTTTGATTATGTTACTTGCTGCAATACTTCTTAAAAAACCAATAGAAGAAGGAAAAATAGAGAATACATCAAGACCCAAATTTAAATCACTTAAGGAATGGTTTGATAGGAAAAAACAACTTCTAAATCTACCTGCAATTACTACTATTTGGCTAATTTTTTATTTAAATATTTCTTCTGGACTAGCAATTATAAGCTATGAGAAATATTATTACGAAACAGCTGGAATTGGAATAGTCTTGGGATTAGTATTTTCAGCTATATTTAATTCTCTTGGCCGTTTTGGAGTTGCTTGGTGGTCAGATTATTTTAAAAACCGTGGAAAACTTTTTGGAATAATCTTAACATTCTCTGTTCTTTCGGGAATTACAGCTTTTATGGCTCCAGGTTTTATTCCAGTAGCTGTACTTTTATGTAATGCTGGGTATGGGGCAATGTTTTCAATAATGCCTTCTGTTCTAGCTGATAGGTATGGAATGAAAGACGTATCTGAGATTCATGGATTAATACTTAGTGCTTGGGCTTTTGCTGGTCTTTCTGGAAATCAGTTTGCTAATCTTTTAGTAGG
>ENA-OPMV01000362-OPMV01000362.1-human-gut-metagenome-genome-assembly--contig:-NODE-362-length-10068-cov-1.539698_pt1 | contig 10068 bp, 8 predicted proteins | sample MGYA00241531_ERZ501759 | MGnify/ENA primary metagenome ERZ501759 (study PRJEB25962, sample SAMEA2042555) | human gut metagenome | biome: human gut; feature: human-associated habitat; material: faeces...
GCAAGGTTCTCCGGCTCACTTTCAGCAGGAATGCCACTTCCTTGTCCGTCAGCAGTTCATCTCCATAGACTGACGGTTGCCGTTTCTCCAACACCCTTTCGAGCAGGGCCAGCAGCCTGTCGAAATTCGAGTGGAACGTTTTTACCCACTCGTGGTCCTTTTCTCTGATTTCATTACTCATACGCGCTTGATATTGGTTATACATTATTCTTGAAACTCGTTCAAATGGTCTTGCCTTTCCAGCGGGCTTCCTTGCGTTTGTCCTCCACGTTTCCGACTACCCGCTCTACATCGTCAGGACGGTAGTAAGTCCGGTTCCCGATTTTCGTAAAGGCAAGCGTCCCGTTATCCCTCAGGGTCTGCAAGGTTCTCGGACTGATACGCAACCTGCGGCAGACCTCGTGGTTGTCCATCCATTCACCTGTTTCCTTTCCGCCGTGTTCACGGCACAGACTTTCCACCCGATGCACGAAGTGATCCAGTTTGGCGGCAATCTCCTCGAAAGTTCTCTTTTCAAAGCTGATGATTTCCATTGTCTTCATTATTTTGAGTTAAACATATATTCAAAATTCCGGAAAAGGACAGGTCTTTTACCGCCGATATTCCATCATGTCTCATTGTTCTATTCTCGGCTGGGAATGTGACCGTTTTTTCTCTTCCCACTGCAAATAAAAGCAGTAGAAATCACACTGCAATGGATTTTCAGACCGGTGACGATGCGTTACCCGGAATGACATCATGTTACATATCAACCGCATACAATGGGCCTTCTTCATAAACGGAATCCGCTTGAACAATCCGGTATGGAATAATCACTCCGGCAAATCACGGCAGGCAGCACCGACCGCCCAATCTGTATTGTGCATAGGGTAACATAATTGCCACGGTATCTCCATTTGCTTGATTCTGTTTACTATACACACTTCCTTTGCTCACGATAATGAGTCAAGGTGCGCACCGAGACCAGTGAGTAAACCGATTAAAATCAAAATGTATGGTAACAAAAAAGAAATTGACCAAAGAAGAATGGGAGGCTATGACAGGTACGGACATGTCATTCATACTCCCGTCAGATGGCGGCATTGAAACTGCCCTGGAATCATCCTTGAATGATGCCGGAAATAGAGAACAGGCAAAGTCTGTAGAACAAATAGAAGTTCCATCCGAGACCCGGCAACCACCAACAGGAAGAGAGGAAGACGTTCCAGCGTCTCAGCGTCGTATAAGCAGCAGACAGAGGAAACTTTCTCTGGACGAATACCGGAAAGCCTTTCTTCAGGTTCCGAGAATCGAAGACCGCAAGCCCGTGTTCGTAAGCGGTGAGGTACGTGACAGGCTGGACGAGTTTGTCCGCAGGTTGGGAGGACGTAAAATGAGCGTTTCAGGACTGCTTGAAAACATCGCCCGGCAGCATCTTGAAATCTACTCGGAGGACTTCGAGCAGTGGCGAAAGCTGTAACATTTTCCTGAATGACAGACTTATTTACTGACTTCAGTCATTACAGTATTCAAACTGCCAACAACCGCCCAGACGGGGCAACGGACAAAACTTCAGTTTTGGGAGTTAGCGAGGTTATCTTTCGGGCATCCCGAAAACCTCGCTCCACTCCCGAAGAGTGGAGGCAATCCGCTCCCGGTGGTCGCAGATTGTGAGAAAAAGAACTATCAAAAATCAAACAGAGAAAATATGAATGACAGAAAGAAAAACAGACCGAGGGGACGCCCCAAAGTAAGCGGAGTGTGCAAACTCAACAAAGCCGTTACAGTGAAATTCTCCAAGATAGACTATGAGCGGCTATGCCGACGCAGCAGACAGGCTAACCTCACGCTGGCGGAATTTCTCCGCACATCAGCCTTTGAGACGACGATAACGACCAGGCACTCTGCCGAGGAGACTGCCTTCATACGCAGTCTTACGGGTATGGCGAACAACCTGAACCAGCTGACCCGTCTGTCCCATCAGGCCGGATTCCACCGTACCCAAAGGACGGTGACAGAACTCCTGCAGAAGCTCAAGGAGATTATTGTCCGGTACAGGCACGTAGAAAGGAGGCCGTCATGATTGGCAAGATCAAGAAAGGGAAATCCTTCGGCGGCTGTATCCGTTACGTGATGGGGAAGGACAACGCGGAAATCATCGACTCCGACGGCGTACTGCTGGAAAATATCCGGGAAATAACGGCCAGTTTTAACTACCAACGTGAGCTTAATCCGAAGATAAAACAGTCTGTCGGACACATCGCATTGAGCTTCAAGCCGGAGGACAAGGCATTGCTGACGGATGAATTTATGGCTAAAATAGCCCGGGAATACATGGAACTGATGGGCATAAGGAACACCCAGTTCATTCTGGTAAGGCATCATAATACGGACAACCCGCACTGCCATCTGGTCTATAACCGCATCGGGTATGACGGCAGGGTAATCTCTTCCCAAGGCGATTACAAGCGTAATGAAATTGCTACGAAACTGCTTAAGGACAGGTACGGGTTGACATACGCCGAGGGAAAGGGCAAGACTAACGTGGAGAAACTCCATGCTTCAGAGCGTGTGAAATACGAAATTTTCAATGCTGTCAAGGCGGCTTTGAAGCGCTCCGGGACATGGAAAGAGTTCAACGATTATCTGCTTCGCCGGGGCATCAGGCTGGAATTTGTAAAGCGTACCGGGGAGATAAAAAGGCCGGAGGACATACAGGGAATCCGGTTCACCAAGGACGGGCAGACCTTCAAGGCTTCACAGATCAGCCGGGAGTTCAGCTTTGCCAGACTGAATGCCCGGCTGGGCTGGAAACGTTCGGAATCCCACCAGGAATCCGAACGTAAGGTGCAGCAATGGATACCGGACGGAGGCCATCTCCTCGAAAGCACGGGACCGGGACTATTCAGCCCTACAAACGGCACCGCTCCCGAAGAGCCGTTACCTCAGGAAGCACTCTTGCGCAGACGCAGGAAGAAGAAACAAAAGAGGAAAGGATTCGGACTATAGTCCGTCCTTTCCCATTCAAATTATTCATGAACATTAAAACTGTAGGAATATGAAAATGGAAGAATGTATCGAGAGCATCTTCGGATGCCTGGAAAGAATCGAGGACAAAATCAACGGGTTGTCCGTCCCCTCGCCGGAAGGCAACAGCCCGACAGTTAATAATAAACAGGATGAGTCCGTGCTGAATGAAGTCCGGAATGGTCATGAGACATTTCGCAAATTGTTGGCTCGCGTGTACGAAGGCCTTGCCGCCATCAAGAACGATATGGTTTCCATGGACAGGAAAAACTCGTCACAGGAAAAACTTGGACAGGTCTTGTCGGAAATGCGTAATGAACAGCGGCAGAACCAGGAGAAAATGGTAAACCTGTTTTGTGAGACCAATGACACAATCAGGAAGAATGCCGTCAAGACAAGCAACATCAACCATCATTTCAGCCTGAGTATAGAATCCCCGTACACTTTCTGGAGTTTTTTCGTGATGTTCGTGACAATCGTGATTCTGTCCGTGGCTCTCTATTTTTCGGCGAGGACAGATAACGTTCAGGCCGATAATGATTTGAAATATCGTTATGTCAAGATGAAAGGAGAGGCTACCCCTGAGCAACTCGTGGAACTTGAGAAACTCTTTGGACCGAACCGGAACAACGAACGGATCGGACAGATGCGTGAAGACGTGGAAGCCTACGAGGAAGCGGTACGGAGAAAGGCCACCCTGACCGAGCAGGCACGGCTGAAAGAACAGTCCGCGAGAGAACTGGACAGCAAGGCGAAGTCCATCAAGGACAAGTCTATTACGGACGAACCTAAAAAGTAAGCCCATGGCCAGTGTAAAAGTGAAATTCAGACCTTCCACCATAGAGGGAAAGGAAGGTACCATCTATTATCAGATAATCCAGAACCGTGTAATCCGTCAGTTAAAGACGGATTATCGGATATTTACGAACGAATGGAACGAAGCTGGAAACTGTATCATTGTCGGTAGTTCGGAGCGAAGCAATCGGCTCCTTTCCTTGCAGGAACGCATGGAGTGGGACCTGAAACGGCTGGACATGATTATCCGCCAACTGGATAACCGGAAAACCGGATATACGGCAGATGATATTATAGTTGCCTTTCAATACAGGGTGGATGAACAGTCATTTTTTAATTTTATGCAGGGCATCATCAAACAATTAAGATTATTGAACAAAATACGGACATCAGAAACTTATGTTGCGGCATTGAACAGCTTCATGAAGTTTCGCTACGGACAAGATATACTTCTTTGTGAAATTGATAGCGATATGATGATGCTATATGAGGCATGGTTGAAAAGCAAGGAAATTTGTCCCAACTCCGTTTCATTTTATATGCGTATTTTGCGTGCCGTGTATAACCGTGCTGTGGAAAAAGAACTGATTGAACAGAAGTACCCGTTTAGACATGTTTATACAGGCATTGACAAGACAGTGAAACGTGCTGTGCCTCTAAAAGTCATCAAGTATATCAAGGAACTTGATCTGACATTGAAGCCGCATCTTGATTATGCAAGGGATATGTTCTTATTCTCATTCTATACCCGTGGAATGTCGTTTGTTGATATGGCATATTTAAGAAAATCGGATTTGAAAAATGAAATTCTGACATATAGGAGAAAAAAGACTAGTCGGCAACTCACCGTTAAATGGGAAAAGTGTATGGAAGAAATTGTAAATAAGTATGAAAGTTATTCTGACATGCAATACCTATTGCCAATAATTACCCGATGTACCAATGAACGGATACAGTACAGAAATGCCATCTCTCGTGTAAATATTGCATTGAAAGAGATAGCCCGTTTAGTCGGTTTTACTCATCCTTTGAGTATGTACTGTGCAAGACATGCCTGGGCCAGTATCGCTAAAAGCAAAAATATCCCTCTTGCAGTCATTAGTGAAGGTATGGGGCACGATTCGGAAGAAACGACACGCATCTATCTTGCTTCACTTGACACGAATGTGGTGGATAAGGCGAACGGACTTATTCTGAAAGACTTATAACAGGACAGGTGTGAAAATTGTTTAGTAAAAAGCCGAATCTCTTGATAAGAGATATAGTTTATATGCAAAGATAGGGAAAATACTGAAGAATAAGCATAAACAGCTTGTTAATAATGCCATAAATTGTATTAAAGCTATCCGTCTGTTGAGCCAATCATATTCTCATAGGTACAGAACATACTGATTTTCAAATATGATTTTACTTGCATTTATCTCTTATCAAGAGATAAAACTGAATTTAACATTTAAAAAATATTATGGCTAAAAGTATTGGTATTGACCTCGGAACCACCAATTCCGTTGTAGCATTTAAGGATGCTACTGTGAGAGTTATTGCAACAGGCCCACGCAGTGAGGACCTATGTCGTTCATGTGTGGCCATTGACAAAAGCGGGAGCATTAATGTCGGTAATGTACCTTACGCTAATTGGGGAAAATATGCCCCCAATATTGTTGTTTCTGCTAAGCGTTTAATGGGTGCTTCTATCTCCGATCCTCAGGTACAAAAGATGAAAGCTGATAAGGACATATATCCTTATGGAATTTCAAAGATGTCTGGAGGAACAGACGAGTCTGTCGTTGTCATTATGAATGGCAAAGAGTACACCCCAGAACAAATCAGTGCAGAGATTCTTCGCCAGTTAAAGAATGATGCTTCTGTGAAGCTTGGCGGTGAAGTTACCCATGCTGTTATTACTGTTCCTGCTTATTTTAATGAAAAACAAAAATCAGCCACTCGTAAAGCCGCAGAAATGGCCGGTTTGAAAGTTCAAAGATTGCTGGCCGAACCGACTGCAGCAGCCATTTCTTATGGTGCTGACAAGATGGCTGCTGATGAAGATAAAATCTTCCTCGTTTATGACTTTGGAGGTGGTACATTTGACTTATCAATTCTGGTCGCTTCTGGTGGCAACTTTATAGAGTCTGGGACAGGTGGTGACTGTTGGCTTGGCGGTGATGACATTGACCGTTTGTTATCTGAATATGTTCTTTCAGAAGCAGGAAAAGCTAACAATGTTGACATTCATGAAGTTATAAATGCTTTACCTGACAGGAAAAAATTTGGTTTTCAAGGTGAATTGAAGAATGAAATTGAGAGCGTGAAAAAGGCTTTAAGTCAATCCGAATCTGCAACAATTTCAATATATGATAGATTGGAAAATGAAGATGGGGATCCCATTGATATTGAGGTGAAGTTGACACGCGAAAAATTCGAAAGTATGATTCGTCCTCTTGTTCAACGCACCCTGGATTTGATTGATGACCTTCTGGAGAAGACGGCTTATCCAATAGACACTATTGATAATATTCTTTTGGTTGGTGGTTCTTCATGCATACCTCTCGTTAGGAAGATGCTTTGTGATAAGTACGGAAAGGACAAAATCCTCTCTTCAGAGAAACCTATGCTTGCAATAGCAGAAGGTGCAGCTATTTTATCGCATTCTCTTGGTACTGAAGTCGAGTGCCCACATTGTGGCAAGGCTATTCCTGCTGGTACTTCAGAATGCCCTCATTGCCACCTGTCTGTAGAGGCCATCCAACAGGTATCAGTTGAAGAAGGAGGTGTACAAGTAAGTCACACTACTAAACATAAGTCATTCATACAGGTATCAGACGATGCTGATAATATCCAGTATGAGAAGATTATTGACGAAAATACTCCATTGCCTTGTGAAGAAAACCGTAAATTCTACACATTGGTAGAGAATCAAAAAATTGTCGGTGTCAAACTGTTTAGTGATGCCGAAAATGATAAGAAGGAGAAATTGGGCACAGGTTACTTTACTATCCCTGAAAACCTTCCAGTTCACAGTGAGCTTCAATTCACTTTCAGCTTAAATGAAGATGAAATCATGAATATTAGGGTAAGGGTTCCTGCAACAGGTAAGACAACAAATGTTGTTTTAAGTAGAGGAGGTTTGGACGCTCATTGTCTTGAAGCGGTAGCTCCTGCTTTTGACAGGGTAATGAACGACCCGAATATCAGTGATTCAAAGAAAGCTGATTTCGTAGATAAGTTGCAGAAGGTTATAGATACCATATCTTCTTGCAACTATTCTCCAGAGAGTAGTGAATGGCAGAAGATAGAGGATTCTTTGAAGTCTGCAAGCCAAGTTGCAACAACCAAGGATGAAGATATTCCTGTGCAGTTGATAATCGCCCAGATACAATTGGAGAATTTTGGCCGCTTTATCAAAGACGAAGATAAAACTGCAATGCGTAGAGAACTTGATCGCTACAAGAACGCTTCTTCACCAATGGAGAAAAACGATGCTGTAAACAAGTTGGATGACCTGACAGAGAAGTATGGATTGTTTACTCATGGATTCATGCTAAATATTGCCGGCCATGACCAGGATGATCCAGTACGCGCTAATAAAGCTTTGGTTGCATTTAATCAGTTTATGGCTGCACTCAATGAAGGAAATGTACAGCGCGCAAGAGACATTCTCTCTGCAAATGAACATTTAATTGGTAATATCAATCTGCCTGCTACTGGTGCTACCACGGGCATAGGTGTTGGATAATATTATGGCTGAAAATACAAAATGTCCAGTGTGTGGGAAAACAGGTATTCCAGATTTCCTTAATGAAGACGTAAAGTGTCCTTGTTGCGGAAGCGATCTAAGCATATATCGTGTGATTGAACAGATTCCTGGAGAAGGACATAAAACAAATATTTGGAAACCTATCTCCGCAGTCGCTATTATAGCGGCTGCGGGATTGGGCGTAATGCTTTTCACTCAAAAGCCCTCTGTCCCGTCATCCGTAACAGAAGAATTGTCTCAATTAAAGGATTCTGTTGAGGTCTTAAATACCCAGTTGGCTCAGAGTAAGACAGTAAATGAACAACCAAGTTCTAACTATAAGTATGTTGTGCTGCGAGGGGATTCATATTGGTCTGTAAGTAAAAAGTTCTATGGAACGGGAACTCGTGCAGATGAAATTGCCAAACAAAATAACAGAACTATTGAAACTCCATTAAATGTAGGTGATACTTTGATAATAAAATAAAATGGGATTAATAAGCTGGATAAAAGGCAAATACTATGATAGTCGCTTGGATAAGGCAGACCGTCTGGTATCAGAAAATAGCTTAGACCAGGCCGAAGAAATATATAGGTCTCTTTTAGGCAATCAGGATCTTGCAATAGTCCATCTGGCCGACATGTTTGTTTCACATTCACAAGGCGTGGAAGGAAAGTTGAAGGCCCTTAAAGACATTGTCGATTTACAAGGTTATTCAAATGAGCAGAATAGGCAGGACTATGAAAGGTGTCTGACTACACACTTGAATAACATAGAGTCATTCGCTAATGATAGATTTAGGGGTGAAAGCTATCATGATGCGGTTTTGTTGATTGATGCAATTCAGATATATCGGAAAAATAATCGTGCTTATGATGAGAAACGTCATAGATACCATGCTTATCTGGCTTTTTCTAAATCTCAGCAAACTTCTTCTTATGACCTGCTAATCAATGAAACAATTGCCGAATTGAATCAGTATGAACAGAGCCGTACATCAGATATAATGGCATTTGTTGATTTGTTGAAGTCTAAGAATCGATATTCTCGCATCATAAGGCTGTTGACTCCTTTCTTGTCTTTAGATAAAGACTTTAAAAAACTTGCGGTTGATGCTGTCGTGAATGTTGTTTTAAAGAAGGACGAGGATGTAAAAAATTCAAAGAAATTATCTGAGTTCTGTTCAGATTCGTCGTTATGCAAAGATGCTGCTAATGAACTGGTTTCATTGTCAGCTTCCTCTGCAAAGAAATCAGATTATAAGACTTCTGTTTTATTTGATTCTTTTGCATCTGAATATTTCTCATCAGACAATCAGTTTAACAATACAAGGTGTGTTCATGTACTTGAAGAGTTAAGTGCTAGGGCAAATGCTACAGAAGTAAAGCTGTTGCTTAAAATGGCTAATGACTTGAAGCTTACTGACGTTCAGATTGATTCTTTAAAAATGCGAATAGCAAAGATTGCAGAAAAGGCTGATCCTGAGTCTGCAATTAATATTTGCCGTTTGTTTATTTCTGAGAAGACATTTGACTTCATCTACCTCAATCAAGCTGAAAACCTTGTTTCAAATGGTAATCAGTCAAAGATTAATGAAAGTGAGCTGAAACAGCTTATTCATGATAATACAGATGAAGATACCATTGTAGATGTACTGTCTCCATTTGTTAGTATATCGTCGTTTGAAAAACTTTTCTTTGATACTGCTATATCTAAGATAAAAAGACATAAAAGTATGTCTTTCTTGGAAAAATACTGGGATGTCAAAGAAAGTATGCTCTTTTTTGCCACTTTGATTTCACCATCTTCGGATATTGCGAAAGAAGTTGTCAAATTTGTTTCGGATAAGCATAAGAAGTTTTTGCATACAAAAGAATTAAGGATGGCATTCTGCAAGTCACTGGATTCTTTGAATGACAATGCTTATGCATATACGGCTTCTGAGTATTTGATTCAAAAAAAGTGCGACGTGAATAGTTATTATATAACGGTTTCACTGAATGAATCTAAGAATAAGAAATCGCCTGATGCAATATCCATTATCAATCATTCAATATCTGTTTTGTCTGATAAACAGTTGTTGGAGAGGAAAAAACAGATAATTCGGCAGTTGATAAAAGAACAGGATTTTGAGCTTTCTGAAAAAGAAGCAAAATCACTGGTGGGTGTTGATAATGAAGCAGAAACACTACTTGCAGAAGTTTATTATAATAAAAGTAAATATACATCCGAAACTTCGGAGAAAAAAGAGTGCTATTATCTCGTTTTAGGTCTATGTGAAGATGGTAAGGTCAACTTGTCTTTCAAGTCATCAAAAGAAGATGCTTTAAAGGAACTTGTCCTCCTTTCCAGAAATGCTTATGATGGTGGCAAAGAACAAGAAGCGTATGAAATCTTAGATAGAATAAAAGGTTATCAGACGTATTGGCTACCACTTTTCATCGAATTGCGTAACCGTGACTTTTCTAAAGTTAGTTCCCTGGGGCAAAAAATAAAGTTTGAGGAAGATACTATTTCTCAAATTTCAGAA